>Ga0056114_1000537_pt1 | contig 13720 bp, 12 predicted proteins | sample WorMetHERISLAND1_FD_77005 | JGI IMG/M metagenome (GOLD analysis project Ga0056114, IMG submission 77005) | Marine gutless worms symbiont microbial communities from Max Planck institute for Marine Microbiology, Germany - Olavius loisae HERON... ...
CATAAACACGGCACGGATGCGTAGTCTATTTGCCAAACGTCACGTGACGGCAACAGATCACGGGTTTTTTGAAAAAAATAAATTAATAAAAAATAAAAAATAATAATAAATAAATTAAATAAAAATAAATTAATTAACTGCTACTTTCTCGAAAATTAAACAACAAACTGTTAATGGTCACCAACTTAACAGTGTGTTATTGTATACCGCCGTCGGTGTTATTAAGCACAATTATTCAGTGAGTAATTTGAATGTTTTTGTGAAGCCAGATGATGCTTATTGGCTGTGTTGTGAGTCAGGACTACACGTGGTTGACGTTAAGTACGCCGATATGGACATCAGTGGAAACCCGTTCAGCATTCAGGCGTTCGACCCTTCTCAAGTGCGCGTTGGTTACATGCCGCAAGGCATCCTGGGAAAGTGCTTCAAGTTTGAACGTGAGTCACTCACTGTTGTGTTGAGCAGATCACATGATAAACACGCAGCTGTCGTCTGCTATGCAACGATCTACTTCAATTTGTATTTTCGTTTTTATTTGTTTGACTTACTATAATAAGCCTATTTAGGCCTAAATAACCACGGTAATAATGTCGCACGCCTGAGCTAATCGATTATCCAGCACCCCTCAAACCCTTCGCTATTATTACACAAGGTGTGTTCGAATAAAAGGCCCATTTTATTTACGGTGTCGTAAAGATCGAAATACCAGTAGCTGAGTATACTGGAAAGTATTAAAGGACTTTGTTCTGAATGATGGTGCAGTGAGCCTGTGAGAGTCTGACACTGTGTACAGTGGAGACGGACTATGATAGTTGGTATTTGGTGTCGGTGTGAAGTGGACCTGACGATGGCCGGTATGGGTCGTATCGCTGTTGATGTGCGTGGTGAGCTGACTCGGCCTCTGGTGGAGCTGGTCGAGCGATGCGAGGGTCTTCACACGGTCTCGTTCGTACCTCAAGAGTGCTGTCTACACACCATCGTCGTCACCTTCAACGGCATTCCAGTCCCTGGTGAGATGAGTCTTCATTCAAAACCCTTCAACTGTAGTCTGTTGGCCGTCACAGACCAGACAATCCAAACTGCCATTCAGTCATTTCAGACCGCCACTCATTTGGACAGTGATCGAGGCCACGGCACATTGTGATTAACTGTTTCTACTCTGCATAATACTCTTACTTACTTACGTGCAATGGTGAGTGGCGATCAAACCTGTTGCTCACTCACTTGCTGTGTACACTTCTATCGCATTCATAGTTTTGTGTGTTTCTTTTGTAAGTGCGTTTTTTGAAGTTGTAGCTAACTAAATAGAATACAAAATACTAGGTAATATCTTTCCCGCCGTGTGAACTTCATATCCCACTCGAAGAAACTTTCACTTCCTTGTTTTAGTTCTGGTTTGTCGCTGTTGGTTGACGTACGTAGCGGACCTACAGACCACTATTCAAGAGTTGGAAACGGTCGACACTTGGATGGGGCGATTCAAAGTATCAGTTCAATTCAGTTCAGTTCAATATATACATGTGTATAGCGCATTCACTAATGTCTCTAGTGCGCTACCATAGCACTAGTGTCAGTATCTTCAAAATAAAAAAATGTTTTAAAACAAATTTGACGGACCGAAGAACTTCATAGCTGCAAAAATGCAGAACTAAAACTTGACGGACCAAGTCCTGGGCCGGAAATTGACGGACTGCATTTGGCGGACTTGAAAATAATATTACGGAATTTAAAAGAGCATTATTTTGCAGACGTGCGTTGTGATTATCGCTGTGTGTTGTGAAAAGCAGTTCAGTGCAAACAGCATTTGTTGGCTGTTTTTCGTTTGAATATCAGAACATGTTTGTTCTTTTTTTCGACAGGTTCTCCATTCCAGTGCTCCGTAATCGATGTGGGCAGTCTATGTGTCGACTGGGACTCAGTTCGACTTCGGCCCGTCCACTGCCCGGTCACCATTTGCCTTGACTCCAAAGGGTCGCCTGAAGCCGACATTGCCTGCACAGTTACCGGTAGGTTTCAATTTGAGAATCCAAACTTGTGTAGAATAACAGTCTGCAAGTACGTGTGATCTTTTATACTTATTAACATGTTCATTAATTTAGCACACTTCATTTGCTGCTAAGTAAGTAAGTAGTTTCTCTATTAAAGACTGGCAAACGCAGCCCATGACAACAACATGCATCTAAGCAAGTGAGACTAGCTGATCTCAACATATGCTATGGTCTATATCCAGTTTACAGGTTTTAATGCTTAAATTTCTGTAGTCAAGTTACAGACTATCCATGCTATTTTCAAATATTTAAAATAAATATTTGCTTACTTAATTATTTTACTGTGTTTACCGATGATGTGCTCTGAGACTTTGTTTTGCTTTAAAAAATTTTTTTTGACATCTTTGCAGTATTATCGTTTATCAGCATTGTCAATCATATAGCAAATGCTGATTGTATGTGTGTGACTGTCAGGTCCGATGGGTAAAAACGTGCAGCCGAGGATAATGAGGTCAGGTCGAGTGTACAAGGCGGAGTTTGTGGGTCACGTTGTCGGAGGTTACCAGGTGGAGTTGGCTTATGGTGGCATGCATGTACCTGGCAGTCCGTTCACCTGTAACCTGTACGACCTCAGCCGGGTTAAGATCACCGAGTCTGCTGCCAGCGCGTCTGTCGGCCAACCTGTCGCCTTTGCGGGTGAATTTTGACTACTTTGAGTTAATGATTTACCATTTGTTACACCTGGTTTAGACTCGGAACCTGTTAAACGACCGAAATGAACAGCTCTGAAGCCAAGAATGCACTGCCAGCTTTAATTGTGGCGCCACCTGGCAATAGTAGAGTCTGAAAATTGGTGCTCTATAGCTAACGCAATGGAAAAAAGACGCTTAGTACCCTGGTATACTGTTGGAATCCTGGAACTGATGATGAACTATTTCGTCCAAAGACAGATTATCACGCCACATATTTTGATGACTTTGAATGACGCCGTCTCGCGGCGGACATACAGACAAACAGAATTCAACAGATGTGGTTAGCAACATTGAAACCATCAATGACACAAATCATGTGCAAAAGCAAAACTAGGCTCTGTTTGTTCAAGACATTGGAGAAAAGCAAAGGCAAATAACAGAATCCATATGTGGCGAAAGTGCTGATGATGCTGGCTGTTTTGTCCTGCGCAGTGGACACGACCGAGGCTGGTATCGGTGACCTGGACATCGACGTCATCTGCAAGGACACGCGTATTCCGACCCAGTCTCAGCCGCTGGGTCATGGTCATCACCGATACATGTTCGTACCAATGTCGCCTCACAACCACGTTGTCAACGTCAAATTCAACATGTCCGACATCCCAGGTATGTATGATGCAGTGTATTTTTGCTATGATTTATCCTAGGCGTGATCCGTAACTACCGATCTCCAGTGATTTCTAGGAGTCACTCGGGATACCTAAACAAAGATAGCAGTGATGTGATCAGGTCTCCTCTCGGTTCATTCACTTGTATGGCTATGGCTATGCTTAACTATTTTTTATGCATTATTGTATAATATTGACAGCCAAGCAGTAAACTGTCACATCATACCAAGCTGTTTATTTTTCTGACAGAAAGGCTTTTGTACTCGTATAGGTTTGAATTACATGAATTATTTCCGGTTGTGCTGAATATAATCGACGGATGTTGCAGGATCGCCGATGGTGGTTCGAGTGTTGAATCCAGCTGGTCAGATGAGTCTTGTCGGTGTTGGCGCTGATGCCGCTGTACCAGTTGGACAACCGGTCACTGCCATGGTCAACACTCAGGGCGTCTCGATCAAACCATCCGACCTCGAGGCAACTGCAAAAGGTCGAACTGATCGTTGCACTCGCTGAATTAGACGCAGAACAGGAGTGTTGAGTGAACAGGAGGAGGGACAAGATAGCAAATAACTCCGTGTAAGGGTAGACGATACAGCAGTAAGTAACGAATAGATAAAGCAGAACAATGGTTCGACGAACGGATAGATGTGATATGACATGATATGATGCAGTGAGCTAGTTAAAGTGTGCTGAACCAAAAGAACACAAAGCTGATGAACAGTGAGTGCAGGTCTGTGTACTGATAGGCAGTTTTAAATGATTAATAGAGAGTTAAGATATTTTTCTCTTATTGTTATATTATATTTTTATTTTGTATTTTAAACTGCTGATGATACGTATTATCAGAAGCACCAGTAAGAGCAGTTATCATATTTTTTCAGTAAGCAAAATAAGTAAAAGAATAAAAACTGAATAATGCTGCACTTAGATACATGTATTGATTAAAATTTTTATCAGACATTGTACAGTATAAATATGTTACTTTCAAGTAACCTGGGTTACTTATATTCATATTAATTTTTTTTTTATTAGTAATTTTATATAATATTTGCTGTATTTTTGTCACTTCTTATTAAACATTACTTACTTACTTAATGATTTAGTAAATTAATAAATAAATGACGAATAAAAAATAAATGGTAGAATCAGATAATCAAAAAACTAAATAACTATGTCGGCCTGTTAATTATCAATCAGTTAATAGGCGATTGATTATTGAACATGCGGAGGAACTTAAGACATTTACTGTTGAAAATAACGTAGGCTACTTGCTGTATGCAGCGCCCGGCGGTGAGCTGCTGATGGTGAGAACGATGCCAGATCACGACAACGTTATGCGTCTAGAGTACACGTCCAGATTTACTGGTGAGTAAATGTTCATCTCGGCTGTAACACTAGCGCTGTTCTAGTGGCGTCGGCAGCTACTGTGAACAGACAGTACAATACAGTAATAAAACTTATAACGCGTACGAGGTCGACATGTAAAAGTCCAGAATCTGAGCCTTCTGAGGCCTCATAGAGTCCTCACAATAACTATCCCTCTTTATTTCGGCTTTGCTGTGCATATTTAAAAAAATCCCATTTTCTGGTTTTGAATTGATCGATTGACTCACAGTCACTAAATCAGCACTTTTTGTTCAGCTGTGCATGCTTAGCATTATGTGTGTTAGCACATTAATGACGAACTCTTTGATAAGTATAAAATTTGTAGTAAGAACTGGTTTTAGTCGTTCATCCAAAGCTTGTGTTTTTCAACATTGTAGTTGTATGTAACCATTTCTTAGTATGTTTGTGTTCATACTAGATTTTCTTTTTTGTGTTCTATCTGTTTGTGTGTTTAGTCTTAGTCTTTTATTAATTATTTTTTTCTCTGTTGAGAAATGGTTTTCTGCACTGGTTGCAAATAAAGGTGTATATATTAACTGATTACGTATTGATGGTTATTGATTATTATCAAGTTACTAGTGATTACGCATTGAATGCAAACAGGCTGCCACGAACTGAGCGTACAGTACGCATGTCAGCTGATCCCAGGCAGTCCACTCAACACTCATTTCTTCGATCCTTGCAAAGTTCTCATAGAAGGAACAAGAGCTGGTTATGTCGGAGAACAGATGGTTCTCGACGGTCAGTAACAATGGACGCTCAACTAACTTTACTAACAGCAGAAGCCTATGCAGACTCTCGAGTCATTCTTTGCAGTGCAATGTTTTCACTACACCTATTTTAATGTGCAAGTCAGAGGCGGTTCTAAGGGGTGGCCAGGGGGCCACAGCCCCCTCCCCCTGTGAGAGTTGTGGCCCCCTGTGCCCCCAAATGAAACTGGTTGCAAGGTAGCACGATTACATAATAGCTGTATTTACAGCGTGGCATCGCATAGCTGGTGTCAAATTACACCATTCATTCAATCGTGCATTATGTCACCCGGAATTCTTGCCTCCCCCAAATACTGATCTGGCCACCCCAAACTGCTGCAGCTAGAAACGCCCCTGGTGCAAGTTGCAAATTTTAGTACGAGGTGCAGTTTTTGCTGTTACACACAGGCCCTGTTTGAAAGTGTTTCTTGAAAGACAGTGGAAGTAGCAAATAGTGCCAATTTATTTTAAAGCAAAGCTGATTGCTGTAGACTGTGCAACTACAGACGCAGCATCACTAGTTCATTTTGACTGACGATACTGACATGATCAGTTATTTCCAAATTCTACAACAGAATTATGTCGAATTTTTATACTGACCACAAAATAACGTTGACATTTTTTACATACAATACTTCACGCATTATTGTGTACGAATTCAGTTGCTGTAGATGAGCAAAAATAGCAGTCACTTCACAGATGGCAGATTTGTCATGCAGTCTTCAGAATTGATGGCGTTTTTCAAACCGACTCACCTAGGGCTGATTGCAAGAACACCACTCAACGGTTGAATCTACTTAACCAGCTAGTTGAAGTACACTCAGCGTAAAAATCGTTGCAGAAGCTCAAAACCCAATCTCAAGTCAAGATGAGCCCACTCAAATGTTGTTTGGCGAAATCAGCCGCTCAAATCTCCACTCAGTTAACTGAGCGAAAATTTGAACGGCGTTCCTGCAATCCGGCCTTGGTCAATGAATCAACCAAGTCAGTCCAGCAAGATCTTTATTCACAACACGATGCGATAGGAGAGATTAACGTGGACTCGAAAGCTGAGTATACAGCTTAATCTAGCACACGTAGCCAGAAACTAAAACAAACAAAGCAGTGCCCCTTTCATTCAGTACAGGTTAAGATCCGTGAAGTTATTCCGGAAGGAATAAGAGTGACTATAGAGGAAAGGATTTGTGAAAGAGATGAGTTTTAAGTCTGGAGTGGAAGGTAGAGGCAGTGATAGGTGATGAGAGCGAGAGTGGTGACTGTGATGAGGTGTAACGTTATTGTTGTTGTTACAGTGATGACACTGGGTGCTGGGACGGCGGACTTGAAGCTTCAAGTGACCAACAATCGTGGCATGAACGTGCCAACCAATGTCAATCAGACTCACCAGGGCTACCAAGCCACCTACATACCGACCGACCCAGGAACACACTCAGTGCATGTCACGTATGGAGGATTCGACGTCCCAGGTACACAGCTTGTCCGTTCTCTGTCTCTGTTTAGAACACTTCTTCTTCTGTTTCTCGTACAGCCATCGCCCATAGTAGTTTTGAGCGCTAATCAATGACCCCCTTGATTCAGAAATATCAGCGCATTACGGCAATGCGTGCCGGAAATCATTCTACTCACTCAGTCACTCGCTCAGTTTTCTCGAAATGACAACAATGTTTATTTCACACTTGCAACTAGTTACACTGACAGTGAAATAGTTAAATATAGAACAATTGTTGAATATCATGTGACAACAATAAAATATATAATAGAAAATGACTATGTAGGGAGGGTAGGATCTCGGATTAGTTGGGTACTATTATTTGGTAATGATTTAATGCGTACATAATGAAAGAGCACTGTTTTAGTACGGGAGGATAGGCGTGAAAGAGGCGTGACTTATCTGAGCCGGGATAAAACAGAAGTGTACGTCGCAATGGGGTGGGAGGGGGTGGTGAATACAGGAAGATGGGTCGCGAATGTCTTGAAATAATGACTTTGAAATGTCGTGACGTTTGGAATTCAGGGAAATCAGATTAGCAGCAAACAGTGCACATGAATAGGAAAGTTCACAGATAAAATGGAAAATTATATGTGTATAGATTCGTCATTATTTTATCATTTTCAATTCCAAACTTCCACCTGCCTCCATTTTGCGATATTTGACCCGCTGCGTAATGCTAGTCCTTCTGTTGTTAATGGTAAGTCGTTGACTAGCAAGATCAAAGCATTCAGTGACAGTTGTCTTATCTGCAAATATGCTTCATGAATTACGTGAAATAAATGACAGAAATGTGATAATTTGCCTGATATACGGCACGCTGGCTGACTGTGCTGTGCAGGTTGCCCGGTGAGCCAGGAGATCGAAGACAATGTCCAGGTGACGGCGTCAGGCGACGGTCTTGAGTGTGGTGTCGAGAACGTCAAGTCCATGTTCGAGGTCCAGTCAGTCGGACAGCAGGGAGACCTGTCAATCAACGTCGTCGGTACGTCTGAATGCATTTACACCTTCTTAATATTGACACATAACGCTCAAGGTGATGCAAGAGTGTCCACGTGACCTAATTGGACTCGGAGCAGACATACTGCTCGTCGAGTCGTCGGCTTTTTTGTTTTAGTTTCTTCTCTTATATTTTAATTATGTTGTGCTCGACTATGTTGACCAGTTGCCAGCTGTCCAGTGCACGTGAAATTTTTAGCCGACTGTACTTAGTACGGTCGCGGTTATTGCGTCTGTCGTCGTCATCTGTCGTCTGTGACGTACAGTAGGGGGCGTATGTATTGTGGCTAAACGGTGCGTCCTAGAGCAAAAGTTACATGTACTATCGACAGTCTATAGGAAGTCGTATATGAGGAATCGATTGGTACTAAAATGACCTTGACCTTTGTTACAGTCTTACTTTGAATATACCCGACCGGACGTCGTGATGCCGATGAGTTTGAAACCTGTGAAAGCACGTTCCAAACATCGCTTCTTTAAAATGTGTATGTACAAAAAAACTTGAAAGCTTGAAAAGGTTATTGAAATGTCTGTGTGTGGTGTTTTTTCTTCAGCTGCTGTGCCAAAATTGCAAAACGGAAACAAAAATTCCTGAATAAGTATCAAAACTCCGTTATTGTGTTCAGTTGCTTGCCCTACATGATAATAATTATTTATTTAGTTAAGCTTAGTTAAGTATTATTAGTTTTTCTGTTTGTATTTTTGTGTTTACATTGCTACCGTTTATATGGTGAATAAAGCTTCGTGATATTGGCACACAACGTTCAAGTCATGAATATTCGGACCAGACATACTGCTCATCGGCTTTTTTTGTTTTAGTTTCTTCTTTTATATTTTAATTCTGTGGTTACATGTGCTGCACTAAGCTGACCACCTGCCACCAGTGCACGTTTGATTGTAGTCTAGAAATATTCAAATATCAGGATCAAGTTAACTATTGCAATGCGAAAACAGAAGGTTTGACAACAGCAGTTTGTCACTCACAGAAGAACTGTGTGGCACTGTGGCCGCATGATAATCCCGCCACGACAACAAGATTGAACTTGGTCGGCTTATCCTCCTTTCCGTTTTAAGGTCTGTCCATTACAAGGCCCAATATCGGGAAATTAAAGAACATTGGAATGTGGATATAGTGAAAGTTGAAAGCTTGGAAGGGTCACTGAAATGTCTGCGTGTGCGTATGGTTTTTTTGGTTTGCACTGAAGGGCCGAACACTGTTTGCCGGTGCAACGTCGAGAGGCTGGCTGACGGCAGACGTAAAGTGACGTATTGTCCCGTGGAGGTTGGCATCTTCACTATCACCATCAAGTGGAACGGACGAGAGATTTATGGTAAGTGATGTCTATCGCTGGTTTTAACATTTCATCAATCGTTAGTTCTCTATAGCAACAGTACGAAACATGCAGTGATCTCTGACATGGCTGCAAAGCATTAAAAGGAGTGACCATTTCCGGCACCTGAGCCGCTGAGTTAAGCCGTGCTATCCTGCTTATAGATGTGAATATTTTTGTAACTTAGTTTTCAAAGAAATACAAATAGTTGTGAGGTCAACAGCCGTCTCTGGGTAGGTGCAGTGAGAACTGAGGTAAACGGGCACATCACGGAACACGGTAACCTCGCGTTTGTGGACTGATGCCTGGCTAATTGACTGCAGGAACAAAACATCAGAGCCACCCGATGAGGGAGGCCACGTGGCTCTCGATAGACTTACATTTAATTATTTATTTTTTATGTGTTAATATATGCCGAAAAAATATTTGTAGTTGACTTAGTTAAACATTTACCAGAAGTTATAGAATTATCTCTTAAATACATATATATTTTATAAGTTTTATTAATCTAAATTTTGCTGCCATAATAGTTTATTGTTAAATTTATTTAAATTTTTAATTTTAGATCCTAGTTGTAGTCAAATTACCCTAAATCTTAACAAATTCATCCAGCATTCTGTGAGGCAATATTGTTAGTAAAGTAGTCTGTTTGTTGACACTGTTGCAGGCAGTCCGTTCAAAGCAAGTGTCACCAATCCAGACAGGGTGGCTCCTATCGGAGGATGGCTCAGCCTCCTTAGTGGCCAGTCAGTCGTCAAAACCCTCGTCAATCAGATGCAGTTGGTGGAATTCGAAACTTGCCAGGCTGGACACGGTATCCGATCTGTCTAACTCTGATTCTTACACTTTCTGGAAGGAATTTCGCCTCTGCTTCGTTAAAAATATATTAAGAAAATACGACAATTGACAGAAAACAAAATTAAGAGAAAATAAATCGTCTGTCACGTGACTACGTCAACGTTGTCTCGACAGTCAAATTGTAATTCTAAAGATGTTTAGAAATTTAGTATAATCTAATTTTGCTGCATTACCAAAACAGATCATTAAATATTTCTGTCAAGATTCCTTTCAGCATTTTGGATGGACACAGGTGTAAAATTTGATGATCTGTCCAGAAATAGCCCTTGACTTTCTTCTTTTGCAATTTTACAGTGAATCAACACTCTTATTCTTAGCAGCCAATATTACTGACAGGAGATATGATATGAACTTTTATCATTATCACAGTCCATTGACGTGTTGACATGTTGTTTAGGTGAGCTTTACGCTTCGGTTACGGGGCCAGATCGCTGCGAGGTTCCGACCAAAGTCGCTCGTCATGACACCGTCTACGACGTCAGCTTCCTGCCCTGTACCATCGGTCTGTAATCAGTCTGGGTGTCCTCACCATATACATGATAGACCACAGGGGCAGTTGTTAGCCATCTGGTCTGGCATGATTTTGGTTCTACTGAATAAGCAGCAAGAGTTGCACTTACATTCATCTAACGTACTGTTTGCATTTTCAAATAGATTGTTGATAGATTGTGGATCTGCCTCGGACCGTAGGACTTGCGGATCATAGGATTTGTGAATTGTTACCAATTGTTACCATCTGTTGAGCGAAATGTAATAATGCAGTGGCCACGCCTTACACTGTCTTCAGCCTCGGTCGCATACAGTGAGACAAACAAATGCAGAGTATATCAGTACAAGTTTTTTCTTCGTTTATAGGCCGTGCCGCCTGGTATTAATGAAGACCAACAACGGATTGAGAAGAAATTTTCAAAAGTGCGTAGATGTGACTGTTGAAAACCTGTTCGATGTTGCTGAAGTATCGAATGGGCATGCAGCTGTGTAGATGTATCTATACTGTTGAAGTTCACTGAATCGGTCGGAAATCGGAATATCAAGATATTGATTAATGTCGTCTATAGCATTTTGTGTACAGATTGAACAGTATTCCTGAATAACGTTCATAGCCTTTCATAGGTAACTGTGGGCTGTAAATAGAGCGTATTTTGCTCGGCGTGTAGGTGACTATCTGATGAAAATCTGCTTCGCCGGGAAGACGCTCAAGAGATGTCCAATCGTGTTCTGTGTCACGCCGGAAGAGAGGCCCGTGGAACCGGACAAAGTGAGTCCGGAGAAGGTCGTCGTTCTGGGTCCGGGACTAACGAGTGCCTTCTGCAACGAGGAGGCAGAGTTCATTGTCGATGGGTCTTGTGCAGGACCGGGTAGGTTCTGTTTCGTTGTCGAGAATAATAACGAAAACTGCAACGAAGACGACAGTAATTCGTATACGAGTAAGAGGAGAACCGAAACCGAAAAAAAACGAACATGAACTGAGCAAGATTAGTTTTAAATTACTGAAGAATGAAACAAAATGCGGATATATTGCAGTTCAAACGAAGATAGTGAGTGTTAAACGATACAGAAAATGTTACTTTTTTACTTTTTGTAATTTATCAGACTTGCTCACTTAACGTACATGTATTATAAAAATGCGACTAAACATTACAGCAGTTTACCGTCCCGCCCCGTCATAATTATGTCTTCACCTCCGTATGACCTCCACCTTTGACCTTTGACCTTTGACCTACAAACTGATTGACACACAAGCAGAGTTGGTCACAGGTATCAACGCTAATGAGCTACTAATTTGTCAAATGTTAAGGGCATGTATATACGATACGTTTTTGCACGCCCGTTCACACCTGTACGTACGACTCGTACGTTAATACGGGCCGGACGTCGGGTACGTACGGTACGGGATGGTGTGTATAGGCATTTGCTGAAATCTACATTGGGATATATCGTGCAAAAGTCCACAGATCGGGTTCGATAGTTAATCAGTCTCAGCGAAGTGTACAAGACTTCACAAATTTCAAGCAGATTACTTGTTATCGACGTTTGACTGCATGCAACTCTTCAAGTTTCGTAGAAACAATATTCGGACTTTAGACGTACGGGACACGTACGGAAGGATGAACGGACGTCTCGGAGATCTATTGCTTCCACTGCTTTTGGCAGCAACGTAATGGTCGCCATATTTGTGTCTAAAATTATAATAATTGTTTTGGGGTCGGTACTGGAAACTGAAATAGTGACTAAAATAATTACTAAAATAAGAACTGCAGCAGTGTGATATAAGATAATTCTGTGAGAGTGAATTTCGAATGACCTTGTATGAGCTATCCAGGTGAATTATCCAGGTGTGACCTTGCTGAATTATGCAGGCGAGCCGGACGCGAAGCTGATGGGATTACAGGCGGACGTTCCAGTCCGATGTATTCCGGTTGATCAGGCTAGATACAGATGTAGCTACACGGCTGAACGCGAAGGTACGCCGTCTTCTTTTAGCTTAGCGAAATTATTGATGGGACTTATTCATTGATCGGTTGATTAACTCCTTCAGTCTTTCGAATATTCACGTTCATTGTAGCCTAAATGCTTGAGCAATGAGCATCCGTTCAACTATGCTTTATGTCGTCATAAACACGGTAGCAGCAAAACTTAATAGCTAATAAATAAATGCATGATGACATTCACTGAATTTCTTAACAAATTTCTCAGTGCGTCGAGTAATCTAAACCAAATATTTGCATTTCAATAGTTTTAAATAATATAGTTTCATGCAAAAATCAGATAACAAAAAGTCCATTGACTTTAATGACAAGCTTTCCTGACAATAAAGGAATACAGGTATACAATTGCTGGAAATAAGTTCTAAACTGACTTTTTCTAGGCATAACTTGCATGTTTTCGATTGTTTTCTTGTTATCATGATGTGAATGTTTTTCTGCGAATAAAGACATAATTACGTGATACATTTGTACTTGCAGGTGCCTACTTGCTGAGTATATCGTGGGGCGCCTATCAGATCCCTGGATCACCGTTCAAGGTGAACGTAACGTGCTGTAACGACGCCTCCAAGGTGACGGTGTCTGGTAATGCTCTGGCGGACGGTTGTACTCTTGGACAGGAAGCATGCGTTGTAGTCGACACTCGACGGGCTGGCTCAGGTACCGATGACCTTCAATGACCTTGAAAGTCATTTCAGATATTCTGAATATTTCTAATCCATTGTCTTAACCCTTTGACACCCACTGTTGCCATATGGGTACAGCTATAAAGCATCTTGTACCAGACCGGGTTAAGCTTCATCTGTAATTTTTGACATCCGGGCACTCTGACGGGGGCGACTGAAAATGCAGGACTGGAAAATGCGGCACCAAATTGCAGGGGTGGAAAATGCGGAACCAAGAAAGTATGGAAAGCCAACCAACACGCCTGTTGTTAATTGTTGTAGTCGCCAGTGACTATCAACACGGTTTATGTGAATTAAAGTTATAAAGTTGTTTTATTGTTGTTAACCTACGACACTACGTTTAATTTTTTAAAAACAATAAACACAACACATTTACCCGAAGAAACCC
>Ga0056114_1000539_pt1 | contig 13714 bp, 11 predicted proteins | sample WorMetHERISLAND1_FD_77005 | JGI IMG/M metagenome (GOLD analysis project Ga0056114, IMG submission 77005) | Marine gutless worms symbiont microbial communities from Max Planck institute for Marine Microbiology, Germany - Olavius loisae HERON... ...
TGCGTCAAACCGTGGTCAAACTTCCGCGTGTTGCTGACGATACGTGCTGCGGAGTTCATGACCCGTTGCAACTTGTCCGTCACCGCTTTCGGTGCACCAGCCAGCAGGCCGTTGCAGTAGTCATTCCAACAGCTCAACAATCACAAGCACGACCACAAACATCACAACGCAGAAAACTAAATCCGCTCATACGTGACACCAAGAAATGAAGCACAAACATCCATCGGACATCAATCTTCATATCAGACAGCACCTTCAAGTTCCTCATTGACGACAAAGTCACATTCAATTACATTCTCCAGAATGACCACGAACAGAACATACGTCTGTGACTGAGTGAGAGAGAGAGTGAGTAGTTTCTTAACAGCACATCAGCACAATTAGGCTATACAGTGCCATTCAAGTTGGATGTAGTGAAAAAGATATAACAATATCAGCAGTTCTCAGCATGCTGTCACTGTCAAGCAAGAGTCTTGCCATTGAGCCAAACTATGCCGTCAACACAGACACTTCTCAGCTGGAATTCTGGAACCCAGCCTGCTGTGGTCGGACGTTCATGTGTGAGATTTACACAGATTGCATGGCGACACAGATGACGTTGTCTTAATGACACATCTGTGTTTGATGCTAAATGTTGCTAACGTAGGACAATATCGCTCATTGTGTACACATGTTTCAGTCACTTCTGCGAGACAATCATGTGGGCTGCTGCTGTTGGATGTCATCCGAAGAGATCGGCCGCGTTCAACGACGAGCTGTCAGAGATGCTCTAGCATCAGTGAGTGACGACTCTATTGCTATTCCTTATCAATCATTGTCCATTATTCACTTCTCTGGCTTGTTTGGTCATTATTAGACTGTTTTCATGATCAATTAGTATAGCAGACAGCATCTTGAAGTTCCTCATTGAGGACAAAGTCACGTTCAGTTACATTCTCCAGAATGACCACGCACAGAACATACGTCTGTGAGTGAGTGAGTAGTTTCTTAACGGCACATCAGCACAATTAGGCTATACAGTGCCATGCAGGTTGGATGAGTGAGTGAGTAGTTTGTTTCGTCTGTTTCATGGTCATTCAGCGTCGCACGTGGTCCAGGCAACAGTAGAAAATTTGACAGACATGCCAGTAGGTGGAATTACCACCATGGTGTCCACATTTGGCACAGCTGACTTGACGCACATCTGTCGTGCTGACATCGAGCCAGGTCAAGTGCCACACAATGTCATTGACTCAGTCAAGCAGCTCTCAGACTTTGCGACACAATCAAACTACAGATTTCTATACTTGCTGCCAGATTACATTGAAGGATTAACATCTGCACAGTGAGTGAGTGAGTAGTTTCTTAACGGCACATCAGCACAATTAGGCTATACAGTGCCATTCAAGGTGGATGTTGTGAAAAAGATATAATAATAACTTTGTATTTTCGTCGCTATAGTGTGGGATACTGATAGCCATATGCTATGATGTGTATAGTCAATGAAGAAATGGATGAGTTGGACGATATGGCAACCTATCAGGAGGAAGTGATTGTGATGCTTTCACTGATTGTGAAAATGTTAGAAACAATACGAGAACTTCTGGAAATAACAGAATATTTGTAGATCTGCTGTGTATGCATCTGTTATGTATGTTTTGCTTTTGTTACACTTGTGCAATGTGCATGCATGTCCCACAGCCTCATTGGTCCGGGATATCGGCACCACACAAAGCTACCCAATCCCCAAGAAACCCATCACCGCTGTCGGCCCTTCTAGCATATAAGTTTTGCATATAACCAGGTACTACGGGAGAGTGAAGCTCCGGGGAGCTACTGTGGAAGCAGGATTGGGCACATTTGGGTGCTTTGGTCAGGGAGTTGAGTGAGCAGATTCTTGACAGCGCATCAGCACAATTAGGCTAAGTAGAGCCAATGTTGTTGAAGTATACGACACAGTAACATTTCTGTAATTGTGTTTGCCATTTGGAACTTTGCATTGATTTCGTAACAATGACCGGGAAAGTGAAAGCAGCGCGGCATAAAGTTTGTTGTGCAATGAAGTGTTTGACAACGATTATGTCAAACGTCATACACGAGCGCAACACAGTGAATATCATTCACAAAACTAGGGATGCACCGGCCGATTACTTATCGGTGCATCTCTACACAAAACCAATCAGCGCCAACTCGTCCATATTCAGTCGCGTTCTCTGCTCGTTGGATCGATTGATTCTTTTTTGACAAACCGTGACATCCAACTACTGCGCCTGCAGACAATGAAAATAAGAAACCAACAAGTATTGATGTGTAGAGCACGCTGATGTCAGCACAATTAGGCTATACTGTGCAACTCAAGTTGGATGTTCTGAAAAAGATATTATACTAGCATTATATGCTGTAGCATATAGAAGATGGTGGTAAAAGCAAATAATCTGAAAAGCTAAGTAAAAACAAGGCTCCAATATAAAATGTAAAATGGAAACAAAAACAAAAATCGTATACGTTAAATATATTAACTGGCTTTAGTTTGCCACAGTTAGGCGCATAGCGACTTTTTAATCTCACCTTAGAAATATTTTTCTTCTACTATTACTACTGCTTGTTTTTATAAAGTTGTACAACTGTCTTTGTCCCACAACACATCCTGAGTTATGGTGCTGGTTTCTGGAGCGTGTGTCATCAGCCTTTTGTCCTCCACTTGCAGCCAGTAACTGCCTTGTTTGGCATGTTAGTATACAGAGCGTGTTGGTATTGTGCTGTGTACATAGGCTACACAGAGTCTGCAAGACAGTCACTATCGGCCAGATGGATTGATGTGGAGCGCGGTTTGTCCACAGAAGAACTGCAGCAACTTGTATATGATTTGTATCGAAACCATCCACTTGAGCTGGGGAGTGTGAGTGAGTAGTTTCTTAACGGCACATCAGCACAATTAGGCTATACAGTGCCATTCAGGTTTCTCTCATACACTGTCAGAACTACACTTTTGGCGACGCGGGCATTGTGGTACAAATAGATGAAAGCCTGGCATTACAAGGAGCAAGTATCACGTTGGCTGAAACGTAGAGAAGCAATCGGTGTTTGGTCTCTATGACACAGCAACAAAACTACGACACAGATCACACAATCAGCTAATAGATGACAGACACGTCCAGACTCTGATACCAATTACTCAACGATTCATCCAGACAGCGGCACGTTCTGCGTGCCAACTTAGGGTACATCACATGACTATCAACCATTCACAACATGTCATAATTAGGCCTATGGGCCACCAATGCGGGTGAGTGAGTAGTTTCTTGACGGCACATCAGCACAGTCAGGCTATACAGTGCCATTCAAGTTGGTCTCAGTAATATTATGCGCTGGTTGTGAAATGTGAACGCATAGAGAATGGTCCATCGTGCACTTTCTACAAGACCACACCACAGTGTCTGCTACATCCCTAGTTCATGGTTGTTAAGTGAAGAGAGAGGAAATAGACATGTTCATCGATGCTACTAGCCAGCCAGCGTCAACAGTGACGAACAGTGATGAAAAGATCCGTGGATGGATTCGAAGTTGTTTGCAGCCTGATACGGAGACATGGTCTGACTTGAGCTGTAAACCAAAAGGTGTTTGTTCCCTCCAGCTCCTTCAAGGCTCTCAGTTCATCGTTGGTCGAGTAATAAACACAACAGATGCTGATGCAGCAAGCCAGCGTGACCGCAGCACTGGAGAGAACACTGGTGACAAGTGCTATAATGGTCCACCAGCAAAATGTGTCATTTCAAGTGGACCCTGCAATTACAAAGCAGCTGGAGCAAAACGCAAGTAAGAACGTAAGCCACAAACTTTTGTCCATATCTTCACCAAATACTGACTGACCTATTTCTAAAATATTTCCCTGGCACATTCTGTGGAAAATTTGTAATAAAGTGGTGCCTAAATATAAACGCCACACCTTAACTGTGTCGCAACACTACCTTGTGATTTACAAATTTTCAAAAATCACTACAATCACGAAAATATGAACACAAATACTTATCTTATAAAACAACTTTTTACTAATTGTCTAACTTAAGGTAAATTATGTTTAGTTTTAGATACACTTTCGAACTTTGTGAACTGATACGTTTTGGACTCAGATACACTTCTGTACATGGTGCAAGCACACTCCACTTACATGCAGACAATCGCTGCTCAGAAAATAAAAACAATTTCATGATGTGCTGTCTTGCATGCAGAGTTGTAGTAGCAGTAGGAAAGGTTTCAATGGAATGTGCCGAATAACGCGCTGCAAAGGAAGTCTTTACTGCATACTGGAATGTTGTCCCTACAAAATGAACACGGTAGATCGAATAAATTTCATTTCCATATGAAAGTGGGCATCATGATTCGTTTCGTCGGCGTTAGCATTCCAGAAATGTCCTGATATTAAAGTCCGGGAGTATGATCAACAAGCAGAGGAAGCAATAGTTTATCATGATGGAGTGCATACGTATACTGGACACTTCTACTATCCAGTAACATACCACTACCAGCACAGACTGGGTAGACCTACTACTGCTATACTAGTGATATGATGGTTGAGTAGGTTCTTAACGGAACACCAGCACCATTTGGGCTATTTAGTGCCACTGTTTAGTGGTACAATCAAAGAGATGTAATGATAGCATTAATTAACGAATAGATAAATTGAATAACAGAATGTTTACAAACAAATAATGAGTGGAATGCTGAAAGGGAATACAAAACAAGATTGATTAAAAGCAGGGTTTGTTTAAATACGTTGATAAAAACCAGTGATAGTGGTCTGTTGAATGTGATAATGGCAGCTGCGACGTCTCAGATACTAGTACTGTCGCCATTGCACATGAAAACATAGCACTGGAAACTTAGCCACCGAATGAAAACAATTTGGCGGACAATGGATAAACTACTTGACAGCGGCCGCGATAGATGGCTAGGCAGCCAAAAGGAAGGTGCGCACACCCACGAGTTATACAAAACTTTCGAGTTCGTGGAAGACAAACATCGTACGCATCTTACACGAATTATGGCACCGCTTGCAGAGTACTGTAATATATTGTATTATATGTATGTGATACTAGAAGCCTACAAGGCCTATGTTGCCTGCAGTCTTGTGACATATCACAGTGGTCACTCACACAGGCCTACATCAAGACAACTGTTATTTATTCAACACCTCTACACTACAGCAATTGATCATTTCACATCATTTCCAGACAACAAGTATAGTGGAGAATATTTGCTGTGGAGAGACAAAAAAGATATTATTGGCCCAACATCTTTTCAGCCAAGGAGAATTACATCGTGTCTTTCTGGACATGGCATCTGTCTCACTGGGATCGGGTCAGAATGGCGGCTTTTGTGTGGATTAACGGGTTAAACCAGGGAGTCTATTACGACTGGTGTGAGGTATGACTGTTGTCGTCCAAGGACTGCATTTCACTCAGTAAAACACGCCAAGTCAGCGTGGCAGAGAATTGCTGACGGCATGAAATCAGAGGTGGTACAAAATTACTTGGAATATATGTCGGAAAAAATTCGAAATATAAAGTGGACATACAAAACAATCAATGACAACGATGATAAAACTCGTCGGGGAGAAAAAAATGGCAGGACTTTGAAATTTTCACGGAGCTTATCAGCTCATGTGTTGATCTGACAGCAGTGGAATGTGTGGAATGTGAGTCAGCAGAAGTAGTCGAAACTGCCGTCGTACCTGTTGCAGGTGTGTCTCCAGTCATCATTCCTGAAAATTCGTCATCTGTCCCCCCTACAGATGCTGTGTTCAGAAAAACTGACGTATTCTCAGAGTGCGACAGATGCCATGCAATGGGTCCACCTGGTGGCATGAATGCTGGATGTCACCTATGGGTGGCATGCGCCCAGGGGGTAAGGTAAGGTCACTACTACTGGTCCTAACACAAACCGCAAACGAAAGCGTAAACCTGATGGTTGAACCTAGCAGGTTTCTTTCCCAGTATCCCACCTATGCCTTGCAGTTGCAGCAGGCTACGTTTCACACTCAGCTACATCAGTGCCGGAGAGATTTGCACAGTACGGTTACGAAGAAACATCGTCCCCAATTTATATGAACAACTAGGCTAGGCCTACTCCACCAGCTGCCACTTCTCCCTTACCAGCCTGTTTAACGTTGACGGCACCCACCACTTCTACTCCTTTGTCGCCCGTTGGTGCCGGGCAACGTTCCTTGTCGCTCACTCAGCAACTCTACAATGAGTTACAAGCTGAACGTCGCCAGAACCACTTACATCAGCAAGCCATACGCTCGTTTGTTTTGCATACCCTCTTATACGCTAATACGCTCAATGAGCAAACCACTTTGCAGCCGTATGCGGCGCATGACCATTTCGTCCACTTATTGCAGACATCCTCCGTATGGCCTGCGTCGCTAAGCACTGGCACCCCAGACTTATCTGAAGTTATATCCATATTATACAGCATGGTCAATGCGTCTGACCCGCTGCCACCGCAGTAGGGATTGTTATATACTCACAGTCGTTGATTAACCAGTCCCACTGCACTGTTTCGTGTTTGTATAGTAGCTATTTCCACAGTATATTTAACACTCACACACCTGATGTGTATTATTTTCGTTTCACATTGCTTGTTCAGAGCTGATAGAAATCACATACCTCGTATCACTATAGAGCACGTTTCTCTAGAACATATGATTTCATAACATTAACATGCATCTATCACTATTTGTATAGTCACCGCTATAATCTTCATTTTTGTCTCATATTCTATCATGTATCTATCTTATAGTTAACAAATTAGCCACAAGACCTTAGGGTCTAGTAGCACCTTTGCTACATACACTCATCTGTAGATATGTTCATAGTTAGCTATCAGCCATCAGAGCTCATGGTCCAGTAGCACCTGTGCTACATGATTCATCTGTGAATACGTTCTTATCATTTAGTTAACAAATCAGCCACCAGACCCCATGGTCTCGTAGCATCATTGCTACTTTTAATTCATTGTATCTACGTTTTCACTGCATCTACGTTTATTCATATTGCATCAGCATTAGCAATATATCTTCTTTATAAAACCGCAACAAGCTGTGTCTCCTCCCTAATTGCTGCGGTGTAAAAAAAATTAATTAAATTTTACTTAAAACACATTCTTTTCACCGTAATATCAGTTACGAAACACTATTATCAAACACCGCTGTGATTGGGGCGGGACACCAGTTCCTCCAAATTCTTTATCAAAAATAACCATCAACACCTAGCCCCTCCCTCAGGAGGGGGGTTAGGTCAAATTCTTTTGCTGCCGCCTTTTTTTATGTGGCACAGAATGGCGTTGAGACAAAACTACTGTTCAACTACTGACACCGTTCAAACTTCAACTGCCGCTACATCAGTCCCCACCGAATCCGTTCAAGGTTCACAATTCAACACGTCTCCTCGATGGTTCATCTACACATCTCCACGTCTACCACGCCATCTACACCATCCACAACTACCGACCGATGGTTCACCTACATCCGTCGTTCCAGACACGACGTTCCAGTCGTCCTCCGAATTATCACACGATGATCCGCCATCGTGCGCTGTTCAGCGCATGGTGACAACAACAGTTCAAGACTGACGGACAGTCTTGAAGGCAATCGAAATAGATAGTATACATCATCGTTCAAAGGCGATGGACGCTTTTGAATAAGTAATGATTGACATTCCCGTTGAGTCATCAAGAAACATTTACATTGCACACACTGTAACGTAGCATGTACGAACGCTTTGCCATTACATGTGTTCCATCGCCTCCCATTTTTCTAAGTATCACTACATTTTTATAATATCTCCCATCACTTAAAATTCCTCATACTTCAGCGTTACCCCTTCGAACACATTGTATCCGATAAAGATTTTCATTATAGTTTATCACTTTGTGTTTCTCCATAACCTTGCTACACTTCATTATGATACTGATTGACCAGTATCATAGGCCTTCAGGCTTCAAAAGGCATCACAACGACACTAACACATATGGGGCTTCAAGGACATGTTGTTAGTAGCATTAGTAGTAAACACGTGATACTAGATGGCTAGAAGACCTACGAGGCCTGCAGTGCGTCTGTGAGCAGTTTCTTAACGGCACATCAGCACAATCAGGCTATCCAGTGCCACCATTCAAGTTGGATGTTGTGAAAAAGATATAATACTAAGCTATATGCAATAGCAACACCTCTACAGTACTCCAGCTGATCATTTCACATCATTTCCAGACAACATGCTCAATGCAGGATATCTGCCGTGGAGAGACATACAAGACATTATCGATCCAACATTGTTTTTTTTGCGGCGGTGTATATGGCAGTATTTTTGGACGCAACATGCAAGGTGTGTAAGCAAGTGACACATTATGGAGCTTTCAAGAAAAACAGGCAAATAGAATAGAGAGCACGAGAGGTCACAGATGTGAGCGAGTCTGTGTGCTGAAGTCATCAACTCAAACGCAAAGATTGCACTCATCATCGATGAATCTACTGGAATATCTAGTAAATCTGTCTTGATGTCAGCAAGTTACGTCATTCTTTCAGGATCTGGTCGAGTTGGATGGAGAGAGTGATTGAGTGAGTGAGTAGTTTCTTGGTGGCATATCATCACTATTAGGCTATACAGTGCCATTCAAGTTGGATGTAGTGAAAAAGATATAATAGTAACCTTATATGCGATAGCATATAGATGACGTTAAAAAGTACATAAGTACACAGCTGGTGGACTTGCTACAGCAGTAGTAGTTATCTACTGTGAGCTGCCAGTGTCAGTCGTGGCTAAAACAGCTGGTTTTGTCTTTAATATACTCATAGGTTGAACAATAAACTAATTCAAAATGAAATTTCGAACCTGAAACGTCAACAATAATCAATAAAAGGTTGTTTTTTTAAAGAATTTCATTTTGAGCTAGTTTCGTTTTGTGACTGTGTACGCTGTTCTCCATTTGTAGCTTTTGGCCACTATTCCTCTATTCTGTTGAACCACTCATTGTTCACCTGCTCTTGCTGTGATGAGTTTGTACTGTACTTTAGGTTACTGCAGTTCACGATTACCACAGCAAGAGGTACAAGAAGCTGACGACGACGAAGAAATTGTGATGTCCAGCAGCGGTGATTGTTACGGAAACTGTCCGCTTTCCAGACATTGCTGTGGGTGTTTTACTCTGCAGACTCGCTACACTACGAGGCACATGGACGCGTGCTGTGATCTGGCAATCAGTTGCTCTTTGTGCCAGAAAATTTCCTGTTAGTGTCCTTTGTGTTGTGCTGGCCTGTTGCTTCACTGTGGTTTGTCCTGCTTCACATTAACAGGTCGTCGACCTGTCTGCTTATCTCACAGTGTTGTATTGTGAGTGTTTGTCCAGGTCGACGGTGTTGACAGCAAGTTCAATCGCGATGTTGCGTCCAAGCGGCTGACGCAGGCACTGTTAACCGGCAATTGCATCGTTGAATGCAGTGCATGAGTTTGTCGCATACGTTCCACCAGATGATGATCACACTGGACATATCACTGGACCACTGAGTCTAATAACTGTTCAGTTTTTGTTGTTAGCACTGTACAATACCCATGATCATTATGTCTGTACTCTGTCTAATGCATCTGCAGAAATTTACTCATACAGTGAGAATGTAGATGTACACTGGGGCTCACAGCTGTATCACTGTCATCAATCTGTTCGTAATGCAGCTCATGTGTGCTTTATCAATTCCTTTCCATTGGAAGTAATCCGTGCTTACGTTCGCTGTTGATCATTTTTACATTTTTTTGACAAATCGCAACACATAAATACAGGCTAAAGGTGCTGTATGTTGACAGATGTCCCGTACATACCTCACAACGGAAAAGTGCCTGCATGCCAAAGTTCATGAGTTAGTTGGCGCTGAAGTTCGGCATCATCTGAAACCAGTTTGTACTGGAGGACAGGAACCACCAACTGACTACGATTCACGTTTTTGGCCAAATTCAAAGACACTGTGAAACAGTATCTACAGTGTGAGATGACTGTCAGTTGCTATGTGCTGTTAATGATGTTGCTGTTAACACCAGCTTTTCCAGCATAAAACCACTTCAGCTGTTCTCTGTCAACTGCTATAACTGTGACTTGCTATTGTGCAGGCCTAATGGAAGTCAAGATGCGCAGTTTAAGAACTGAGCTGGCCAAGAGACTCCGGGACATGAAGAAGCCCTCAGGATCTGAAGGCAAACCTAAGCGTCCGTGACGTTTTATGAATAATCTTTGTGTTTGCTGTTATTTCACGTGCTGCTGTTGCTGTCAGCATTGAATCAGCTGCCTGTACAGTACCACCGTTTTGAGCATTTTTCGCCGGATGACGATATAGTCAGTTCAAGCAGTCCAACCGGCCGCTGCAGCAGACACACCAGCCTGTAATAGAACGTAGTCCAGTAGCTGCCACCAACAGCGAAGATCATTGACCATTGAACCGTCTCATGGACTTGACTCTGAAGATGTGACAGTGAGTGTGAGGTTCTGCAATCTCAGTCAACCAGCAGTTACACATTTCTTACACTAAACTGCTGTTAACTAAATTTCAACTTTCACAAAATTCACATTTAAGTTGCCCATCACTGCACTGAACAGTGAATATCGACAGGCAATCAAAAGTGTGCAGCGGTGATTGCCCAGAACACGATATGTTCGACTAACCCAATGACAGCATGAAATGTGCTCAGGCACTTCTGACTGTGCTCAACAGTACATCATAGTACATGCTTTTGACTTGTGTGTCAAAAGACGGTGTGTTATGTTGGCGCCTTCATGTTATATCAGCTGACAACTGCACACGTGGCAGGAGAAAAATTATTGATGAATAATTTCGATGAACGGCGTGCCAAATTCACCTCTCTTGGCAGTCTTACAGACGCCGTGATTGAGTGAGCAAATAGCCTCAATCTGAACCCCAGTGGTACCAGGTTACAAAGACTTCATTTCCAAACCTGAAAAACTAGACGATGTGAGCGCTGTGTCGTCCTATTTGGAGTGGGATGCTGACCAGGCGAGGTCAACGCCGTCGAAATGGCGGCAGCCACAACGAGACCCTCGAATGAAGTTCAGCTGGCGTCAAAGGATATTGCTGTTACCCACCATGAGTCGGTAACGGAAACGTCTGATGGGCGAGCGGCCTGAAAGAATGTTAAAAATCGACCAACATTTGCCAAAGTTACAGTAAAAATAAAGGTGGCACAGTTTTTTTGACTCACGGTGTATATATATTTATTCAGCCGACATAACTACTCCTTGGCTGTCTGTTCGTCTCTGCACTCCATACTACTCGGGCTTGTTTACAATAAAAGGTCATGGGTCATCTGCAGCCGACCTTGCCGCATAAACATTGGCCATGTCACTCATTCACAAATTCAATGTACTTACATTATGTATATCATAATGATATTTTTGCTTTTTCATTTCCATTCTTTACGTTGTCGTTTGTTAGTGCAAGGTTCTTGCATGATCTCTGACTTATTACTCTGATTGCTTGAGTTACTTCCACGATGACATGATTCTGATCTGTGCTTCCCTGTATTATTATTTTATAAGAGCCGTTCCCATTATTTCGAACTCTGTTGTACTTCGCATAGTTGGAACAGTTTCACTACCATATTAGAACATTCGCTTTAAGCTAATCAGTAATCGTTGCAATCGTGGCAATCAGTAGGCCTAAGGATATCACATTTACATAACCGTGTAAAAGGTGATGCAGTTATAATCATAATATTCTCAAAACGTCATTGTATTTTGGCCTGAACTATGGATAATCCATCCGTCTTGACTTCTTTTTGCATATTTGAGATCTTGTATTGTAGGGGCCATCACGGGGAGACTTTAGATCGGTGGGGAGATATTTCCGTGTGAATTGGATTACTTGCAATACGCCTGTTCTGAGGCAGTCAGACGGCTTGCAGATGCCGTGATATTCCGGCTATAGACCGTAAGACACTGTTCAATCGTGTGTTTTCACACCCAGATAAAGATGGAAAGACCTACTGGTCAAACGTACATGAGGACCCTAACTACTTTCAGCCGAACAATACAAAGCAGGTCCCTTCATTGTTGATGCTCAGTGCCAGACAGGTGCGAAATCAGCTTATAAGAAATAAGAATAAGAATAAGCTGAAGCTGAATAAGAAACACCTAAGTGCAAAAGTTATGTCAACCGTCGTATCCAAATGTATGATTTGTGCACCACATTTCATGGCCTCAAAGAACCCCAAAATTATCTTTTCAGTGAATCGTTCAATCGCAAGGACAATATACCTGCCATCTTTGAGTGGTTTTTGTGGTTTAGCGAACCAAATTTACTTGTAAAGTTGCAGCGCTATCAAAGAAACCCATATGCTGTCTATCATAGGTAAAAAAAATGTGTTTTTTTAATCTATGGTCAATAATCTTATCTATTATATCTATGGTCCAAAGTGGTGTTTTCATTTGGCAAGACAGTTTTCGATGTCGTTTAAATAACTTTGTTATTGCCAGAAACTTCAAGGTTTTAACTTCTAGGCGTATTTTGACTTACATCATAGTTGAGTAACTAAAATGTGGGTATTTTGTGTGTCTATAGATAACAGGAGAGTCGCTCTTTATTTCTCGCTTCATTTGTTGCAGTACTTGACTGATATTAAATGACTTGCAGTGCCGGTAAAGCTTCGTTCGCTTTACCTGAATGCTTTTATAATAGCAAACCAGCCACTTGCATGTAAAGCGTAACGTGGTTTGGTTAATAAGACGCATCATTTATGTTAGATAGAGCTCTGTTAAGCTGCTTTTGTTGGTAAATAGCCTGTGTTTAAAAATTTTAACGCAGATGGCGCGATGATAATAAACAGTCATATTATGAATACCAAAGGAGACGTTACACGCAGAGCTGGAGTGTCGTCCACCACACAGCAGTATGGTAGACCACGAAACAAACGGTCAAAGAAAGCACCTTGAGCTATACCAAGATGTAAGTGACAAAGCCCAGCACAAAGAGGCAGTGGCGTAGAAAAGCTGTTGTATGCGCAATATAAAAACGATTGTATCGGCATGTTAATGTAAGTGCCAAGAAGATCACTGAGCTGCAGACATTCTACGAGAACATCGACGTCTTCGTCATTGACGAGGTCAACGTCATGTGTGCAGCGATGCTCGCTCAGCTGGACCAAACCATGACCAAGATCTTCAACCCAAAGCTGAAGAGGATCGACGAAACGCTGCTGCCATTCTTCAATGGAGTCAAGATGAGATTCCTGGAAGATCCAGCTCAGCTGTGTCCAGTCGTTGGCAAGCCGAACTACGCTGGTGACACACACATGCTGGGCAAACCGGAAAGAGTCCAAGAAACCAAAGGGAAGCGCCAGGTAAACTACCACCTGACAGCAAAGGGTCAGGAACTGTACAGAAAGTACCTGGATGGATGAAGCAGTGTTTTACGTCCCCGCCAACACAGTATAGGTTATACGAGAGACGGTTTTTACAGGTCAAAAGACCCAACCGACAGTATCAAAGTACTGAAGGGAGTACCTGCAGCCAAACTGTGTAGTACTGTGTCGAGGTCAGCGGAACAGCGGTCTACTTCGTTCTAAGCCGTCGGTTAACTGTTTTAAAGTCGCGTTGAAGTCTTTCCTCTTCACCACTGACAGCTCCTAACTGATATGTGTCGAGACACTACGATTTTTGTGTGACAGGTCATCAGCCA
>Ga0056114_1000540_pt1 | contig 13712 bp, 8 predicted proteins | sample WorMetHERISLAND1_FD_77005 | JGI IMG/M metagenome (GOLD analysis project Ga0056114, IMG submission 77005) | Marine gutless worms symbiont microbial communities from Max Planck institute for Marine Microbiology, Germany - Olavius loisae HERON... ...
ATTGTGGCTAAACGGTGCGTCCTAGAGCAAAAGTTACTATTGAGAGCCTATAGGAAGTCATATATGAGAAATCGATTGGTACCAAAATGAATGACCTTGACCTTTGTTTAGAGGTCGTATCAAAGTCACGTCAACTGTTGCTTTACATTTGACGTTGAATATCTCGGAAACCGTTAGAGATAGAGGTTAGTTCCAAAGGACTACCAATAGGAAATGGCACATGGGCTATCGAATGGTCACGTGACCTTGAAAGGTCAAACTCGTGACCCCAATACGCTTAGAGCGCAATATCTCGAAAACTGCTTGAGCTAGAGACTTCAAATTTGGTACGCAGCCTTGTATCGGGAATGCCTTGCGGGTGCACAAATAAATTTCCCTGAAAGTAAACGTGGCTTAGGTCACGTGACCACTAGAATTTTTGGCAGTACGGTCGGCTATCCTAGCGACAGCTTGGCTTCTTGTTAGATTTGTTGTGGATTGTTGTATATAACTTGTAATTTTTGTACTTTTAGTATATACTTTGTATTGTGCTGCCTTGCTGGCGAAATGAAATTGATATATAAACAATTAATAGACGGCAGTGCATTACTGTAGACAATTTGTGCACACGGGACACATGTCAGGTCATTGAGGGCCACGTTGAAGTGTGTTCATCGTCAAAGAGACTGAAGGCTGAACACTAGAGCTAGTAGATACGAGGTTTCAACACAATTATCATGAGTGCATCATTGAGTGAGTGACGAGGTCAAGGAACGATCAGAGAGTAACGATAGTAGGAAGACACTTCAGCAGAGACACAAGCAGACAGACAGAGGAAGATGGGAGACGATACCTCACAGGTCTGTGCAAACACAAACATACACACACACAGACACATGCAGTGAAACATAAAGCCACTCAATGACACACACTGTATGTAAACTGCTGTTTGGTTTGGTGACACCACAATAATACGAACACAAGAGAAGCAGCTTACTCAGCAATGGGCACTGCCTCATGACGTCATCAGACCACGCCCACTTTCTGGACCATATGCTCTGAGGACGTCAATCAACCAACTCGCTCTCATCAAAAGCGTCATGGGTGGTCCAGGTTTAGACACATAATAAATACCCAGCTAGAAGTACCTGCAGTGACCAGGCCGCCACGCTGCCATCTCCTGTGTGGTCTCTATGGTCACGTGACATTATCACTGTCAAATTTCACTAATTTTAGGTCAAACTGAACGCACCTGTGAGTGGGAGCTAACTGTCGTCATGACAACGTGACGTCTGGACTACAGAGAGAATAATCTGATGCAAAGTAATGACAATCGAACTTGAACGTTGCCAGTGGCAAAGGAATGTCTTTCCGATGACTCGTTGACAGATCAGTCACGTGATCAGTGGACCTTTCACCGAGCGGTAATACAGCGGTAAACTAAAAGGGAGGAGATAAGCTGCCAAGCTACGGATGTTAACTAGCCAAACATTAAGATGCTGTTAAATTACATTTATAATAAGTTAACACTTAACCCTTTGATGCCCACTGTTGTCATATGGGTACATCTATAAAGCATCCTGTGCCAGACCGGGCTAAGCTGTCATTTGCATTTTGACATCCGGGCACTCTGACGCTCAGCCCTAAGCGTCAGAGTGTCCAGATGTCAAAAATTACAAATGACGGCTTAACCCAGTCTGGCAAAGGATGCTTATAGCTGTACTCATATGGCAACAGCGAGCGTCAAAGGGTTAACAGTCTTGTTACATCAGTGATGTTTGATGGTGAACTGTAGCTGCAGTGAGCGAGTGAATGATACGACGGCGTTAACGGGCGACGACGGTATCAACAACTGTATATCCTACCAGGTTGTACAGGAACGACAAGTTGGTCGCCGCTGCCGTAGCCACCTTCGAGTCTTTCTTCTCAAACGACTTGAGTGTTTCCACCGCCTGCCACACATCATCGCAAACATTACAGCTAAAAAACCTGTCAAAACGTCAACATCTAATAAATAATCATGACATTCTGACAGTGATTGTTAGTGTGTTTATGTGTAATTTGTCTGTCAAATGTGGCAAGATAACTCACTGTGTGGTGAATGATCGACATTCAAATGTTGACAGGAATAGCATAGCACACTCCCACGAGTCTGCTGCTGTGAATGTCATACCTGGCATACTGCACATTTCGTCTGCTAGATGGCGCCATAACAGTGCTTCAAAACTCATTCAATCAACAGATGGCGGCACGAGTCCTAGATACAAGTGGTACAGTATGTCTACTAGTTTGCTGATAAGAGTAACGGCCACAGTGAGAAGATTCAGGTTAGCGGATCGTTGACGAAGACGAAACACGAGGAGCAGCATCAGAGGCTGGGATGAAGTGATCAGTGAGGTACCATGCAGACACTGATATACTGGCTGAAGACGAAGCTATGGCAGCTGCTGGCATGAAGTATTGGTTATGCAGTTATTCAACTTATGTTTGTAGGTAAAGTGTTGACCATAATTACTCTTCATGGTTAGCAATAACCTCAAGGATGTCTGTCAAACTTAACAGTTAGTTAGGAGATGCACGTTGGCCTGACTCCAAAAATTCCCATGCACCGGTGACGCAGGTTGCTCCAAGGTAAGGTAAGCTGCCAGGTGAAGTGATTGACTGACCTGGTTAAAGTCTTTCTGTCTGAGGAAGCCGATGGCCTTGTCGATGTCCAGACTGTGTGCGAGGTCCATGTACTGCGAACTCTTGACTTGCTCAATACACCAGTTGTAGCCAGACGTGTACGAGGAGTCGATGACTGGAGAGATGATCTTGGCTGCCATCATGATACACTGCTCCGCCTCAGTCTTGCTACAGACACACAGCTAGTCAGTCAGTCAGTCGATCAATCAATCAATCAATCATATTTTTAACGTGGCCTAAGCAACAAACGGCTGCCACAAGGACCACAGAGTACATGTAGGCGAGAAACAACTAAGTAAGTAGTTTGTATGAAGCATTGTGGAGTTAAATGATTTACTGGCAGGCATGACAGATCAATGAAATGTGTCCTTAATGTTTAAGCACGTTCCTAGGCTATCTAGCTCTGGTGTAAGAGACAAGTCATGACACATCTGTCACGGTTAGTACTGGGATGGGTGATCATTCAGCTCAACTCATCTGTGGTTAGGAGTTGTGACTCAGTACCAGCAAAGTCATGACACAATAGGCAGTGTGTCTGTGCTGGTACAGTGTAAGCTCGTCTCTAACTAAAGCTAGACAGAAACATAGAGGCAGACAGACAGACTTATGTTAGGCCCTTATGTGTAAAAATGGCCCTTATCTGTAAAAGTGGGCTTAGGGTAGGGTTAGGGTTAGGATTAGGGTCAGGGATACAGTTATGGTCAGGGTTGGGATTGGGTTAGCGTTTTGTAATTGAAAAGATAAGGGCCGAATTGTTAGAGATAAGGGCTAAATTTTTACACATAAGGGCCAATTACCGATAAGGGCCTAACAGACATAGACAGATATATAGACTGACAAACAGAGACACAGACAAGAGACAGAGAGAGACAGGTGGCTGACCGTTCTTTCTCAATCTGACGTAGCGCATCGTTCTTGATGACTTCAAGAATGACACCAAACTGCTTGTCATCCTGCAGTTGATATCAACAACGTATCAGGTGACCATTCAATTCCCCATAGGCCATTTCCTATGTGGGTAATCTCTTGGAACCAAGCCTCTCTCTGTCTATAACGGTTTCCAAGATGTTCAATGGCGAATGTGACGCAATGGTTGACATGACCTTAATACAACCTCTAAACAAAAGTCAAGGTCATTCATCTTGGTACCAATCGATTTCTCATATACAACTTCTTCAGCCTTCCTATAGGCTGTTAATAGTAACTTTTGCTCTAGAACGCACCGTTTAGCTACAATACATAACGTTACAGACAGACAGACAGATGAGAGACAGACAGACGGATGCAACATTGTAGCACAAGCGGCTAAAAACGTAAAGAAGCATCCAAGAAAACCACTAAAGTATGCACAAACTATACCACATAAAACTACAGCCTGGTTAATGGGTCTTTTACGTCATTGCACCAGGAAATTAATCAACCCATTTTAAACCCATCCATTATTGTACATCTCCTGGGGCGGGGCCCACGCAGTACAACATGACGGTGCAGCAAGTGACATGACCTGTGTAGTGCAGTACTTGTGTTCATCGTCCAGCCGCAGTTCAACACTCAGCAGTCGCTCAAACGTGCGCTTCATGTTGTCACGATCCTTCAGCGCAAAGTAGCACAGGATGAGGTTGAGACCAGTACGAAACGAAGGCTCCTCAGCCATGATGTGTTCCAACGAGGTCACGGCGTCGTTGAACTGACCCAGTTTCACAAACGCTATCGCAATGTTCTGCATAATCTTCATTCTGCAGCAAAGACAGCGGCAGACGATGTCAATGTGTGTCAGATGGCGAGATGTTATTGTTACACGTGTCAGCAGACTCTCAGTCAGAGACGACACAGAGAAAAGTTTGTAACTTAAGTGAACAGTGATGAAATGTCGACAGTGTCACATGATGGGCTGACATGGTATTTACACAACATAGAACGACCCGAAGGTGGCGCAAAGTCACACGAATTTAAGCCACCACAGGCAGCACATCAAGTCAGTGAGGAGTGGCGGAATTTCAGCTCACAAAGGCCTAACCTCTGGACCAACTCAATGAAATATGGTGCCCAACTGACTAGATGAAATGTATGTGTTGATTATCAGCTGAGTTGGAGCTCATGAGAACATGTTTAAAATTTGTTTAGAGATGACAAATCGGCAACAAGTCTATATGTCAGCAAATCAAATCTCGCAAACACTGCATGTTGTTAAAATTAGGCAATGGATGGCAAAATTGTCGAAGCATAAACAGTGCGACCAATTTTCACACTTAGACCCTTAAATACTTCTTGAATAGAAAAACTGCAAGAACTTCAAATACGGTAAATATAACTCATCCATTTGTCGCCGTTCTCTGATAAAAGCCATCAAACTACAACAACTTTTGTATCTTACTTGTCTACTCTCACCATATAGTCAGATTGTGTCTCCTGAGGTCATCTACGTCAGACCTACTGTCAACACAGTCTTCATCGACAAACATTGCTGCTCATCGGTTCTCATTCTCATTTGGAACAGTCTTCCCTCATTTGTACGCATTGCTGACAGTTTCACTAGTTTTAGGTCTCGGCTCAAGACTTACAAGTTCGCAAGACATTAGTTGCCGGTCTGCTGTCCACGCATCTGATACCCTTACCAGGTCTTTTGCGTGTTATAAATTCATTACTTACTTACTTACTTATGACATGCAGGTCCACGTGACCCAAAAACCAACAAAGCAGAGAGGGTCAGAGACAGAGAGAGAGGAAGAGAGAGGGACAGAGACATACTTCATGCTGGAGTGAGTGTTAGTTGGTACTTGGTCGAGAGCCATCCGGTAATTCTTGATCGCCTTCGCAAACTGTCTCTGTTTGAAGTAGATGTTGCCGATGTTGACCTTCAGTCGCCCTGGCAACCGCGTCATGCACATGACAGCAAAACAAGTATGTAAAATAAATGAACTGATGTGTCACTGTTGAGGTGATCAAAAGTTACTCACAGCCAAGTGGGTGTCTATCTGCTATATAATAATGGCTCTCTGGACCTGTGGACACATGACCATGAAGACATTGTAGTTAGTGACTTAAACAAGCTGTATGATGAAGACTACAGTAAAATTATATGCATGTTTTAATGAGCTCCAACTCAATCTATAATTGTCAGATTACAATTGGACAAATGTTAGTGACTGAGTAAGTGAGTGAGTGGGTAGATTCTTAACGACACATCAGCACAATTAGGCTATACAGTGCCATTCACGTCAGTACATGCTGGAAAATACAGGACAGAAGACAATATACAAACTAAACACAACCCAGAAAAAGCAAACAAGGCAGAACACAGCAAAACAAAACTACCCTGGTATACCCTATTACGACACTCGGCCAGGAAACAAGGTGGGCATATTCTACAACGCTCATGAGCCCACATGGCTCAAGCAAGTAAAAAGTCCATGCTGTGCCACATTTGGACAAAAATTTCACTGGATTGGTCCGTAGATGACCACACACTAGTTGTATTGGCGTATTACTGTCTGTGGCTTTATCAACCAGTGTAGGCACATGCTCATCTTTGGGGCAGCACATTGGACCAGTACATGATAGATGCCTCAGCACAGGCACGTGTGTGGGAGACACGTGTCAGCTCACACGGTGAAGTGAAGTGAGAGTGTACGAGTAGATAGCAAGGAGGAGTTATACCAGAGTTGTTAAAGTCCTTCGTCTTAATAATGACGTTGTATGTGCTCAGCGCTTCGTTGTCCATGTCATTAGCTGCATACTGATTGGCCAGATTGAACAGCACCTGTCAACAGGCAGACACACACACACACACACACAGGCATATTCAGAAGTACACAGAAGAATCAAAGCAAAACAACAGTTGAGCTGTGTTGTTTATAATCAGTCACATGCGCCAAGATGTCCAGTTGACGACGTCACCCCTGTCTGATGGTCAAATGTGTTGGTGGTCTACAGTGGCTCCGCGGATGGTCTCTATCTCTATCCGCAGTGTTTATATGGTAATACTAGCTGCAAAACAAAACGTAAACGAAGCATAACATAAGCATTTGCTAGGTTGAAATCTTGGCATTATGTTTGAATCCTTTGATGGCTCTCTAGCCACCTAATTACTGAACATGCAGTCGCAGAGTATGCTCACAATTTAACTAGGTCGGGTCAACTCACAGAGTAGGTCAGGTCAAAGTTGGGCTGTTCAGCAGGGCTGCCTGGACTGCCGGACAGAGCGCGTTCACGACTCTGACGTACATTCTTCTCTAGACGACCAGCCTCCTTCGCCTTCTCCAGCGCCTTACACACAGACACACCAATACATACACACAGACACACACACACAGAGGAAGACACACATACAGACATACACACACACTTAGACATATGATTCATGTCTCACAGTTTGCTAACAGTAACTTTGAGATTTAATGAATCCGTCAAAATTTTGGTCGATTACTTTTCATTTCCATTAGTTTTTGTATACTTTCTGACAGACACTGTAACAGACAGACAGACATAATGAGACAGAGATACAGAGTGAAAGAAAGAGAGATACGATACGATACAATAGGAGAGTTTAACGTGGACTCAAAAGTTAAGTATTCAGTTTAATCTAGTACACGTAGCGGCTACGTTGTAGCCAGTATAAAAAAATACCGTATAAAAAAGAAACTAAAACAAACAAACGCCAGTGCCCCATTAATTCAGTACAGGTTAAGATCTGTGAAGGCAGTCTGGAAGGAATAAGAGTGACTATGGTGGAAAGGATTTGTGAAAGAGATGAGTTTTAAGTCTGGAGTGAAAGGCCGAGGGAGTGACAGATGGCGAGAGCAAAGGAGATGACAGTGATGAGGTGATATGCGCAGGATGAGGTGAACCAGGAGGAAAGTGAACAGAATGACAGGTGATGACAGACCAGTTGAAATTCTCCTCGTGCACTTGCAAGACAACTCTCTTCAACAAGGTTGTTCACCCGTCGTTCCTGTAACTTCACCTTCGCCTCAATGCTACCAACGTCAACAACACAATTTGGCTAAGTAGGTCATCCACAAAATCGTGAAAGGCAGGCACTCAAAGGCGAACAAAATTACTGTCATTGGAGTGTTTCAATGTGACCTCACAAATGCATTTTACACTCTGCTGTGTGCTAATAGAAACACGCAGTGGCGCCATCTAGTAAATGACAAACTACACTGAGAGTATAGCACAGTTACGGACCAGCCACAAAGAAGGAGATGTATGTGGAAATTCACAAAGATTTACTGATGACTGCTGAGTGAAGCCATTCAGTGTCAGATGGAGCAGAGGACATGATGCATTTGTCCAACTACAGATAATTCATTTACTTAACCTAAGTGTAATGTGCCGCTGACACGTGTAACAGTTCCCTCGGCAACAGCTGAGCCTCTTGTTCATACAAGAAGCCAAGCTGACGCTAGAATAGCCGACCGTACTGCCAAAAATTGTGGAGCTCACGTGACCTAGGCCACGCCCACTTTCAGGGAAATTATATGTGCGCCTGCTTGGCATTCCCAATACAAAGCCGCCTACTAAATTTGAAGTCTCTAGCTCAAGTAGTTTTTGAGATATTGCGCTCTAAGCGTATTGGGGTCACGAGTTTGACCTTTCAGGGTCACGTGACGTCATCAGTCACGTGACCATTCGATAGCCCATATGCCATTTCCTATTGGTGGTTCTTTGAAACCAAGCCTCTATCTCTAACGGTTTCCGAGATATTCAACGTCAAAGTAACGCAGTGGTTGCCGTGACCTTGATACGACCTCTAAACAGAGGTCAAGGTCATTTATTTTGGTATCAATCGATTTCTCATATAAGACTTCCTATAGGCTCTCAATGGTAACTTTTGCTCTAGGACGCACCGGTTAGCCACAATACATAACGTCACAGACGACAGACGACAGACAGACGACAGACGCAACACTGTAGCATAAGCACGACCGTTAGTACGGTCGGCTAATAAAAATGTTGTACTATGCCTGCAATAAGTAGCATGGGTGCTCTTGTTTGCAAGTAGATGCCTAACAGAGGAAATTACACTTTCAAATGGCCCCCAAAACCAAAATACCTAGTATGGACAGCACAGTATAGTTTTTCAACTGCAACAGCAAAAATTATTTTAAATGAATTAACAAAAACCATTTTATTGCACACATAAAAGTTGCTTACATATTGGGCCACCCTGTACGTGCATGTGCTAGTGTACCTGTCATCTGACTTCTGTTCCAGTGGTGGAGCTGGACCTTTATTGCCTTGATTCAATGGATCAAACACTCCTGTCACCCATCAACAACAGCAACAGCTATGAGGAATTAAGCAACGAACAAATCCTTTCACTGCCCTTATTCCAGGACATGCGCCCTGATTCTCTTCTGAGACTTTGGTGCTATATAAATCCTTACTTCCTTACTTCATTCCTTACTTCCTTACTTACTTTACACTCTAAACAAGATAGTAGCAGATCAATCAATTCAATTGACAGGATGATCTGAAAATCCTAGATGGAAGTAATCACAGTCTGCAGTATTTTTCTTGTAGTAACTGCCTATGGTGACTAACTGTAAAAATCAACGAGTGTGCCTCAGAGGAAACGTGCAGCAAGCTTGGTTAGAAACTGCTTGGGGTTTGCACAATGGTTAAATATTCTAAACTTCTATGGCATAATTGCCAAATCGCACTCCATTAATACGCTGCAGTATCCATGTCCACCTGGAATACTGCCGGCTGGTTCAGTGCAGGTCAGTTTAGAAATGACAGAGCTGAAAAATCAGCCGAGTGTCAGCCAAAAAGACAACAACTGCAAACAAAACTGTAAACTAAACAGGAATACAAGTCAGCAACAGTCGTTACACATATCAGCCTCTCTATCCCCGATTAATTTTCTTCATTTCATGTGTGCTGGCGCTTCTAGCAGCTAGTCTCAAATCTTTGACTCATCAGAGAAATACCTCTTTCCTCTAACCTCTATCTAAACATTACTGTCAGACAAACATCGTCTCCCTCACGTAAAACCAAATCAGTAATCTCTACACTTAGTCCAGGTTATAAAACTCTCAATCTCACATGCACACAAGTAGGTCCTCAGTGAGTGGTTTTGTCCTCAGTGTGTGATCTTGTTGCCCTCAGCAAGATTCCACAATCAGTAATTAATTACCCCCACCAGACTCTAGATGCTCAAAATCTGTTCACAATCAACATCAAAATAATGGCTACTTTTGTATACACTAATATACACCCCAATGTAAATTCATTGCATTATGTTAATGGTGTATTGTTGCATGTTGTGGAACAGAGATGGGTTGACCAACATCTGGCATAACCTCGACAACCTGACCTGACACAAAATCACATGACCTGGACTCACACGATGTTTGCTGTTTGTGCTAGTCATGTATTCTCACTGACAGTACAGCCACAACAAACCTCTAGCAGCTGCTGATGAGTAGCCTGCTCCACGGACCGCTGTCATTGGCCGAGCCCCTCCAGCCGCCGGGTCCACAGCTCCTGTGATTGGTCGTGCTCCCATTGACGAAGGTGGTACCACAGCACGTTTACTTCCTGTCGCTAGCCTGGCTGCCGTGGGTGGCGGTCGACGTCCATGACTGGTGCGAACAGCATGCTGGAATGCATTGTCACTCTCCAGGTCCTGTCAAGTAGTCAATGTTATTGTTCACTGATTAACACATCTAAGTAAGTAAGTAAGTAAAATGATCAACTATAGTGTCCATTAATGACAAAGTCTCTTCCGAGACACCATAAAAGTCGAGGGAATGAACACCCTGGGTTTTCAGGCGACTACAGAAAACTGGCAGAGACGATGCGGACATGACATGGTACAGCAGAGTGTTTCAAGTACAAGCAGCAGCAACCAGAAATGCTTGATAGCCGATGGTATACAGCTGTGTATGGCTGACAGACAGTGAATATGTTGATGCTGATTGTAGATGGGATCTGATCTCGAAGACTGCAGACTTGAAAAGTTTATTATCGATCGATGTATGTCAGTGCTGTTAATTGTCAGCATTTGTAAGCCAGAATGGCAGGCTTTGAATCCGTTCTGGAGCTTTCAGCCAATGTAGCTGATGAAGGAGTGGAGTGATGCGGCCGAACGTGGATGATGTCTCATGTCTCATAGCATTGTGCACGTGAGTACCTGGTACATGACAACTTGTTTGCTGTTGTCCATGTATTGTTAGGCAGACTGGCAGAGTATATCTTCCTAGAAGGAGCATTTTATCAGCAGCCTGATCAACAACATTTGTTAAACATTTACAAAGTTCTTCTTAGGTTTCGTTATGCATTTCCTATGTTTTACATAAGACAGCTCACAAGGTTTACTAAGTTTTTCTTATGTTTGTCCTAAGTTCACTGTAGAAAGTTTTGAGATTTAGCCCCACAACATTTAGATCATTTGAATCTACAGCAAAGAATTCTAAACTGCAGAGACCTGTGAGTGCCAACAAATTCTACAGACATTCACACGAGATAACAGTTAATCAATGAGTGGTGGCTACTACGTGAGTCTGACCTGTGTCATATCATTGGCAGAGAAGTCATTGAAGCCGCTGTACATGTCCTCATCCTCATCTTCCAGCGATGCAAAATGGACTTGATTCATTGCTGGATTCACACACACACAGACAGAACCATACACATAAGAGACCAGACAAACACTGGACACAGGAACACATACTGACCACAAGGACAAACACTGACCACAAAAAACACTGACCACAAGACCAGATATGGGGCATGAGAACATATTGACCACAAGACCAGACGCTGGCCACACAAATATGCTGACCACAAGGACATGCACTGGGTCCATAAGACCATACACTTATCCCTCTGACGCCTACTGTTGCCATATCGGCACAGCTATAAAGCATCATGTGCCAGACCGGGTTAAGTCGTCATTTGTAATTTTTGATAACCGGAAGTCAAAAATTACAACTGACAGCTTAACCCGGTCTGGCACAGGATGCTTTATAGCTGTACCAATATGGCAACAGTAAGCGTCAAAAGGTTAACATGTTTATACACCATTATACCAGAGCAACTGAAATTTATGATCAACACATTTACAGCATGTGAAAAAAAACTCGACATAAGCTATGAACTTTTCACGATTGAAAAACTGCTGGTAACTACATTTCAGCTATAAATAGAAAATACGCCAAACATTATGTCACGTGTAGCATAGTAAAAATTGACGGTTAACTAAATACACCGAAGTTGGATACTAGTTGGATACATGATACTAGCCTACAAATAAAAAGTAAAATAAGTTATCAAAAAATCTCATTTCATTTATTAAAACAGGTTGAGTTGCGGTGAACTTTCAACTGAACATTTCTTGCATTTGATCAGTGATGCTGGCTAAAATTTTAAACTACAGCCATCTATTTAAACAGTATTCAATCCCATAAATTATATCTTCCATGAAAATTCATGGTACACTCTGAACTGTTTTTGCTATCTGCCATAAAATTCTCTTTATAGTAATCAGTGCTCAAATGTACTGCATTCTGTGTATTTCTGGTTAACAAAATTCATTATTTTCATTTACTCATTTACTGTTAGTCTGTAGCCGAGTGGTTAAGGCATAGGCATAATGTCGGTTCGAATACCTATATAACTTATATATTTTTTACTTTGAACTAATTTATGAATTCAATTGAATGAATTTAAATTATGCTTCGCACATTACACGGTGGCCGAGTGGTACGGTGCCGGACTTGCGATCGCGAGGTCGTGGGTTTGAATCCCACCAATGGCTGCTGTGTACCAACGCCAACTCAGCGTGCCATCCCTCCGGGGTTGGTTAATGAGTAATTGAGTATCAGTGAAAGCTGAGGAGTAAACGGGCATACCACGCGATGCACTAGCCCCGTATCCGTGGTCTTGCGGCTTCAGCTGGTGTCTGGCTGAGGGCTATGAAATGGAGATCAGCGCTGCCCCATGGGCCTTAAGGCTCGGGAGAGGACTTTATTTTTTACTTACGTGGGTTGGTTAGGGTCAGGAAGTTGGGTTAGAATGGTTAGTGTTAGTTCACCAAAGCAGGAGACTTAGCCAGCTGTGTGCACACATGGTCGACCATATGTATAGAATCAGTATATTTTTGTTGATTTTGTAGTTAATTTTAGTTTTGCAACTGGATAAGATCTGGAAAGGGTTTGCCCCTTCCCCAGTATAAAATTACAGATAAAATTAAACTGAAACCTTTGTACTTAGTGCAATGTGTTTGCTAGGTGGCTACAATAACTATTTCCGTCAGGAGTGTCACAACTGGCTGCTGCACAACCAAGCCCAGCTCAGTGTTTGTGGAAGCTGACGAAAGCTACTTTTTTCATCGCAAATACCATCGTGGTCGACGACGTCGTGGTCAGTGGGTCGTCGGTTTGGTCAAGCGCGGAAGTGGTCGTTGCTGGTTTGAGGTGGTTGCAAGGCATGATGCACCCACACTTGAGTGTATTATTTCTGATCATGTGCAGCCTGGCACTACAATCGTCACTGATGCCTGGCGAGGTAACAATAACGTGGGGCAACTCAACAACGGAATCTATCAACATGAGGTGATTATTCATGCACAGGAATTCATCGACAGTGTTCATGCAGAAATACACACTGAATGTATAGAAGGACTGTGGATGTAAGCCAAGCGAAAGCTACGTTATAAAGGCGGAACTAGTTGTGGACTGTTTGCCAGCTACTTAGCTGAGTTCCAGTGGCGAAACGGTCATAAGCAACACGTTGTCGGCAATTACTTGGAACTGTTGTAACAATTACAACATCTAGGCGAATGAGTTTTGTGTGTATTCACTTAAATACTACTTCTAAGTAGCCTATACATGTTCTGTAAATGTTTCGCCCTCGGTATTGCTTCAGTTTCATGATTTTATGATTTTCTACTTCAGAACACTAACTATTTCACAAAAAAATATATAAAAAAATTTTCGAGGATTAAGGCAGGATACCTTTATTATGCTATATAAATCCTTGGTTTGATCTCATTTGGAGTATGCTAAGGGGTCGTTCATAAATGACGTCACGCTCCGATG
>Ga0056114_1000541_pt1 | contig 13709 bp, 12 predicted proteins | sample WorMetHERISLAND1_FD_77005 | JGI IMG/M metagenome (GOLD analysis project Ga0056114, IMG submission 77005) | Marine gutless worms symbiont microbial communities from Max Planck institute for Marine Microbiology, Germany - Olavius loisae HERON... ...
CAGCACCATCCGAACGGCCCGCGCACGCACTTCCGGCGAATATCTCTTCACTGATCCATTGGTTTCCATAAGCTCACCTTTCTCAAGAAAATGAGCCTCCGGCAAACCCGGGGCGGTTCAGATTTCTCCTTCTCGATCAAACTCCAAACACCTTCATCACCTCGTCGCCCAAATGATTGATGACCTTGACAGCGATGCGGCCCGATGATGGTTTTTCGAAGGGACGGGAAAGATCGCTGGAGGCTCTCTCCCATGCTTCCTGGTCGATCTCGGCCTTCAGCGTCGTCTTCAGCGCCTTGTAGGGGTCGCTGGCGCCCAGGAAGTAGGCGTGGCGGACGAAGAAGCTCTCCTCGTTGTAGTCGGTGTCGATAAACCAGCAGGCGATGCCGTCGGGGCCACTACTCTCGATCTCGCCCGTTTGCGGATGGAACACGTCGACGCCGTTGATCTTGACCTGGATCTTGTCGCCGTCGGCATCGCGGATTTCGATGTCCGGCTCACCGAAGATGACAAACAGGTTGCCCTTGCCGGTGTTCTTCAGGTCGTCGGCCATGTGCAGGTCGGCGTTCATGCGCGCCTTTAAGACCGGGATGCGTCCCAGTTTGTCGAACTCGGCGGAATGGGCATCGAAGTTGAAGGCGCAGGCGATCAGCACGTCGAACCCGGCATCCCCGGCCTCCCGCGCCGCCGCCACCAGGTCGGGGCGGGCGACGGTTCCGAACTCGGGGCCGATAAAGACGCCGGCCTTGCGCTCAGACTCGCCTTCCATGAACAGGCCTTCGGCGCAGATGAAGTTGCCTGGCCAGCCGGTGATGGAGGTGAAGGTGATCCTGTCTTCCTTGTGCGCCTGTTGGACGCCTGAGGTCTTCAAGTGCTCAAGCATGACCGAGGCGAAATCTGCTTCGTCGCTACTGCGGCTCGGCGCGGCGCGTCTGCCCTCGGCAGCATCGAGTACGTCGACTAACTCGTCGTCCTGATCCACCGCCAGCACCCTGTGCGGCGACAGGCTTTCGGCGGTGAAAGGCTCGGCGACGCGAATGCGGGTGTTGTCCGTGTAGGGCTTGTCGTAGAGGTATTCGAAGTCGGCCTTGGCGGCGATGGAGGCGTCGATCTCCGTCTGACGCTCGATACGCGCCTTCCACCATTTCGCATGTGCCGTCTTAGCCTCGGCAGGCCAATCGTCGCCGACCTCGCGGGGGATTTCCCATTCCTCCCAGGATTTGCCGAGGGCGCTGTTCAGTTGCTCGCGCAGCGGCTCCAACGTTTCCTGAGACTTCTCCCAGATAACGTCGATCTCGGCATTGTTGGCGATGGACTTGAGCGTGATGTGGGGCACCCGCTCGTAGACAAAGCCCTGCCGGATGTCGCCCCGGGTCGGCGCCTCGGAAGGAACGGAGCGGGTTACCTCGGCCTCTTTCTGTTGGCCTTCGGGGCTGTCGGCCAGCAGGTAGTAGGGATAGCGCGCACCCATGATGCGTGCGCGGGCCAGCGCCAGCGCCACGCGACTGGTGTCGATGGTGATCCAACGTCTTCCGCGTTGCTCTGCCACGTATGCGGTAGTTCCAGAACCGCAGGTGGGATCAAGCACCAGATCGCCTGGGTCTGTAGTCATCAAAATGCACCGGTCTATAACCGATGGGCTTGTTTGAACCACGTAAATTAGGCCGGTGCCGATTTGAAGAGACTCCCAACGGTCGGTAATTGGCAAGACAGCGAAGTCATCAAGAAAACGTTTGTAGCGGATCGTCGTAGCCCCTGCCGCAACACGACCAGCTCTTGCTAAATTTCCCAGACCTGTAACCGTAGTTTTCCAGTGGCTCCCAGAGGTAGGACGGTAAGGCTTCCCACAAAAATCAAATGTTTGATCAACTGATGCTTGACCCGAACTGATTAGACTCGTATGCTGAAAAATTCGGCCCTCTGGAATCTCAACGTTTCGTTCAAGCTCATCTTTGCGAAGGCGTCGCTCTGTTCCGTCCACAAGTTCAATCTGGTCATATCTGTCAGACGAGACGTGTCCAGCGACACGCATGTTGTATAGTTGACGGTACTTTGCCTTTTCTTTTGATTTAGCGAACCAAATAATAAAATCGACTGTATTGGCAAGCATATTTGCTGCATGCTTCCCGTTTTCTGTACCTGAATGATTGATACGAAATTGTCCTCACCAAAAATCTCATCCAAAAGAGCACGTGCACGGTGAAGATTCTCATCACCAATTTGTACAAAGATTGATGATCCTGATTCGGAGAGCAAATCCCGGGCCACAGTCAGCCGGTCTCGAAGATAGGTGAGGTAGGAGTGGATGCCGTCGCGCCAAGTGTCGCGGAATGCCTTCACCTGTTCGGGCTCGCGACTGATGTGCTCCGCCTTGCCGTCTTTCACGTCGCGGCTTGTGGTCGACCATTGGAAGTTTGAGTTGAACTTGATGCCGTAGGGCGGATCGAAATAGATGCATTGCACCTGGCCACGCAGGCCCTCGCGTTCGGCCAGTGACGCCATGACGGAGAGCGAGTCGCCCAGAATCAGGCGGTTGGTCCAGTTGGCGTCGTGGGCGTAGAACTCGGTCGTCGCTTCCTTGTCCGGCAGGCCGTTGAAGTCGGCGAACAAGTCCGGCATGTCGGGCGGGTCCTGGTCCGCCCGTTCCTTGGTTTCCTTGAGCAAGTCGTCGATCAGGACCTTGGGGTGGACCTTCTCCTGGATGTAGAGCGGCGGGGCGTGGACCACGAGGTCGGACCAGTCCTGCTCGTCCTTTCCGCGCCACACCAGTTGCGGATCGAGGTCGCGGTTGCGGCGTTCGTAAGCGAGTTGGATCGGGCTTTTTTCCTCGTCGCGCATCACCGACTGGAATTCAGCGGTCGGAATGTTCTTCCGGCTCGCCTCGTCGTGGGTGAGGGTCTTGACCTCGATCGGTTTTTTCGGTTTCCGGGCCATGTCCTTCCCCCTCACGCCGCCTGTTCCGCGACGAGCGTCGCGATGAGTTTGTTGAATTCGGAATCGATTTCGAAAACCTCGGTGAACTCGGCGAACGCCCAGCGTCCGAATTTTCTGAGGTTGTTCACGCCCGGGACCCAGTAGGCGCGCATGGTGTTGGCCTTCTCCTTGGCGTCCTCGCCTCGATAGCCCTTGATCTCGACAATCAGGTTCAGCGGCTCGGCGCCGCCGTCATCCACCTGGACGATGAAGTCGGGCAGGTATTTCCGAGGCGTAGAGCCCATGAGGTAGGGGACTTCGAGCCCGAGGTTCTGGTTCTTCACATAGGAGAGGACAGAAGCGTGGGCCTCGGCCACGCGGCAGAACTCGGCCTCCCAGTCGCTGTCGCAGACCACCCAGTTGATGTGGCACCTGCGCGGGTCGGTCTGTCAGCGGGTTTCCTTTGATGTCGTGAAGTTGACGTAAGCCGTGGAGCCGGTCGGGTTATAGGCGTCCAGGATCGCCTTGACTGGCCGCTCGCCGGCCAGGGTTTCGGTGATCGCCGCCTTGATGCGCTCACAGCCATGTCGGCGATATCCTGATAGATCAGTTGGGCGGGGTAGGTTCCGCCGGTGCAGCGCAGGTATCCGCCGTCCAACCATTGCCGCGTGATGCGCTTGAGCTGGCCGAACAGATGAAGCTTCGGCTCCTCGCCGGGATCGCGATACTTCGTGTAAAGAAGGTGCTTGGCGAGGTGGAACAGGATCGTCGAGCGGCGCATGTCCTCGAGATGCGCCACCGTGAGATCAACGCCTTCGCCGATGATGCCCTGGTTTTTGGTGATCGACGGTCCGACCAGAGAGGGTGTCAGCTCCAACAGGGAATCGGCTGAGAAGTTGGCGGAGAGCCGCTCGTCCGGCAGTTCCACGCGATAGCCCTCGACGCGCGGGAACTTGATCTCCAATGCATCGCGGTCCGGACTGACGGCGTGGACCCGAACGGTCTCCCTGGGCGGCTTGGGCGGCGCGACGACCGGTTTGGCGGCGAAGTCGAAGGGGATGCCCAGGACGTCGGCGTATTCGACGTTGAACAGGCCGTCCTCGTTGAGGTCGTAGGACTGGCGGCGCAGGCCGCGTCCGACCACCTGCTCGCACAAGAGCTGGGTGCCGAAGGCGCGAATGCCGAGGATGTGGGTCACCGTGTTGGCGTCCCAGCCTTCCGTCAGCATGGAGACCGAAACCACGCAGCGGATGGACTCGCCGAGACGTTCGGTCTTGCCGACGGTGTTCATGACCTCGCGCAGCAGGTCCTGGTCGGAAATACTCTCGCCGGCGCGGATATCGCCCGTGCGCACGACGATCTCGCGGCGGAACCGTTCGATCTCGTCGGACGCCATCTCGCGGAAATCCTTATCCAGCGCCTCGCCGGATTCCAACTGCTCGCTGTCGATCAGAAGTGTGCGCGGGCGCGCCAGCCGGTTACCGTGTTCGTCGTAGTTTCGGAACAGGTCAAGCCGGCCCGCGTTGTATGTGGTGGTCTCGCCGTCGTCACTGAGCCGATGGAAGCCGGCGATGAAGTCGTGCACGAGTTTCGATGTGGAGGTGTTGTTGCACACCACGAGGAAGACGGGAGGAACGCCGATGCCTTCCTGTTCCCAGAGCTCGTAGGTTTTCTTGTAGTGGCCATAGAGCGCTTCAAGGGCGGTTTGGAGTTCCGCGGGCAAAGCGAGGGGGTCGAGTTGGCTGGATTTGCCGCGACCCTTCTTGGGCATCTTCTTGCCGATGTGTTCCCATAGGTTCCGGAACTTCGGCGTATCGCCGCCGGGGACGTTGTCGGCGACCGGCACGCGCGGCAGCTTGACGATCCCGCATTCGATGGCGTCCATCAGCGAGAAGTCGCTGACCGTCCAAGGGAACAGCGTCCCCTCGGCGTAACCCGAGCCGCGCAGGAAGAAGGGCGTCGCCGACAGGTCGTAAACGACCCGGACACCGAGCTTCCGCTTGACCATCTCGATACCGGAAATCCACAGCCGGGCCGCTTCGTTGTTCTTCTTCGCTTCCGTCTTGTCGTCGCCTTTTAGGTCGTCCACGTCGTGGCTGTCGGGCCGTTCGCGGTAGCAGTGGTGGGCTTCGTCGTTCAGGACCAGGATGTTCTTCATGCCCATCAGGCCGGGCATGACCCGCTGGAGCATCTGGCCTTCGGTTTCGACGGTCTCAAGATCGGGGCCGCGTCCCTTGAGCAGGGAGCGCCCCACCTTCGAGACGTCCATCCGCTCGCGCAGCTTGAAGGCGTGGTAGTTGGTAATGACGATCTTGGCCCGGTCGAGATCGCCCATCATGTCACTGGGGACGATCTCGCGGCTTTGGTAGTAGCTGTCCGGATCGTTCGGCTGCAGCACGCGCAGGCGGTCGCGGATAGTGATGCCGGGAGCGACGATCAGAAAGCCGCGCGTGAACAGCTTGCTGTTGGGGTGGCGTACGGCGTTTATTGTCTGCCAAGCGATCAGCATGGCGATCACCGTCGTCTTGCCGGCGCCTGTGGCGAGTTTCAGGGCGATGCGCAGGAGCTCGGGATTCGCCTGTTCATTCGCGCCCTTGACGTGTTCCAGGAACTTCGCGCCGCGCTTGCCCATCTTCGGCGCGACCTCGGTCAGCCAGACCGCCGTTTCGACGGCCTCCACTTGGCAAAAGAAGGGGCGGATGCCCTGGAACGGATGGTGACGCCAGTGCTGCAATAGGCGGGCCGTCTCGGGCGTGACCTGCCATTGGTCGGGAGAGGGCAGGTTTCGCCAGGTCTCCACATAGGACCTGATCTCGTTGATGATCGGTGTCGGGTTGTATTCCTGATCCGCGGTCGACAGCCCGTCGCCGCCGTCGAGAACCATCTCCGCCTGATCCTTCGACTTCTTGCGTTTCTTCGGTTTGGGAACCGGCGTGATCAGTTCGGATCGGCGGCGCGTGTCGAGAATCCGGTTGGTGGGCTGGCCGTCGGCATCCAATTCCCAGTGCTGAGCCGGGTACTCGTAAGGCGAATTGAGGATCGGGCGTTCAAAGAACTGATCAGTCATTTCCTGAAACCCCTGTCTTTCCACCCGGCAGTTCAGCCATCACGGCATCGCGGTTCAGCAACACGATTTGTTGGTCCTGGGGGCGCCGTGCCTCGGGCTTGGTGTCCAGGCCGAGCCGTCTCAAGGCATAGTAAAGAAAAGCTCGGCGGACCTTGGTTTTCACGCAGCCCCCGCGCATGCCGTAGTCCAGCGCGATAACCTTTTTCTGTGTTTGCGAAAGATCGGGATGGGGGGCAATTTCCAATGTCACGAAACCATGCCAGTCCCGATCACCTTCAAGCGTGATGTCGCTGGGTCTGGTGGCCCGCACTTCAAGCATCCTCGATAGCAGGAAGTCCTTGAAGGCTTCGTCGGTATGGCAAAAGGCGCGCGCGTGCCAGCGGAAGCCATCAAAACCGATGGCATGGGGCGTGATCCAGCGCCATCTTGGCTCAGGGCGTGAGAGGGATTGGTATCGGACCTCGATGGCTTCGCCGCGCCGGATGGCGGCGACCACCGATCGGAGGATGACGGCGTTTACGGACCGGGCCGGTGTAGGTGCCGCATCGAAGGTGGGGAAGTGGCCGATCCAGGTGTCGGACGGCTCAATGATGCCATCCGATATGGAGCGTAGTTGGGATAGATAGCGGCTCGCGTCGGGCTGAAGAAACTGCGGCTCGAATTTCGGGCTGCGGACATACGACTTCGCGCTCTTGTCGTAGGCCATATTGTCCGAGGCGATGCCCAGATAGCGGTTCAGATCGGTGGACGCTTGGTTCACCGAAATCCCGAACGCGTCTATCAGGTCGCCCCGATTCACATGTCCCTCCCAGAACAACCGAAACTCGATGAATTCGAGCCGGCGTTCGACGCCCCATCGAAGATCTGCTTTCTCTTCGCCCACCATGCACTCCGCGTGACATGATGCGACCCGTTACTGGTCTCGACCAGTTTCTAGTCGCATCGTGAACAGTAGCGCAAAGGTTGTGCGCGCACAATCGAAAACCAGCGAACATCGGAGAAAGCTCTGTTAGCCGAGTGCGGTGGAAAGAGACCGAGATACGGTGTTCGCGGCTCCCTTCACGGGATCAGCGGCGAGATGGGCATGCCGGGCCGTGGTTTGAACCTGTGAATGGCCGAGCAGCTTGCCGATCATGGGCGGGCCCTGACCGCCAGCGACCGCCGTGTAGGCGAAGGTATGGCGCAGGGGCGTGCCGCCGCCGAGTTCCCAATCAAGTCTCAGGCTTTGGCACGCCCCGGCTGATCAAGGTCGTTCACCTATTGGACGACCTCGCGGCCGGCAATATGTCCGCCGACCTCGGTGGGCTCCGAACGGGTTCGCCGCCATCCCCACCACCGCCCTTGATCCGCCCCTCACGACGGCGTCTCCGACGGTCCCGGCGCTTATCGGGTCCCGGTCCCCATCAGGGTTTGAGTCCCATTCGGCTCATCAGAGGCCGAAGCCTGACGGCTTCGTGGGTCGACGGCATCTCACGTGGCGCCGTCTGATCCGATCGACGCCGCTTCCGAAATCTTCTGGAACTCGGCAAGAATCCCAGCATGATTTTGGCTGAGGTAGCGCTCCACCTTCTTGTTGTTCAGGATGGACACGAGATAACCGCGGGCCAGAACCAGATTGAGGTGATCGGGCCCGTAGGTTTCCTCGATCAATTTCATCTCGCGCTGCAGATTTGCCATTTCTCTTTCCATTCGCTCGATCTGTTCGGGCGAACCACCTTTGAACACCTTGGGTTTCTCGGGATTGACCAACTGGTCTTGCCGGGTGGCCGCGAGGAGTGCCTTGGCATACGAAACCGAGAAGTTATTCATGGCGATCATCGGCTCCGCGACTTCGACCTGGCGCATCGGGTTCATCTTTTTTAGCGAGCGGAAGGTATTGATGGGGCAGTGCTTGTCCTTGAGAAGCTCAGCGGCCTCGGGGCAGATGCCGTCGAGCAGCTGGTGCTTGGCTCGGATGCTTGGAATGTTGACGTCGAGGGCTTTGGCAATCCGGTCCTCGGGAACGCCGCGCTCGATCGCCTTCAGGATCATTTTGTGTTCCTGGATCGTTGCCAAGCGATTAATCCGCATATTGTAGGTGAAGGCTTCATCATCGGTGGCGATTAGGCAGGTCACCTCGTCGATTTCGAGATCCTTGAGGACTTCCATTCTAAGGTGGCCGTCGAGCAGCAGGAATTTCCTGGACCTTCCTTTTTGTCTCGCGACGATCGGCGGCTCGATGATCCCGATCTCTCGGATGGATGCCGCGATCTGTTGGTACTTCTTGCTTTTTTTGACGGCCGCGGAGAGCTGCTTCGTGGGCAGGATCGCCGAGAGCGTCAGCAATCTGCCATCCGGCTCAAAGGCCATGGTCACCTTGTCGGACATGCTCACGCGCCTTCCCGCGCTTCGATGAGGTCGGCCAAGGGACGGGGCATGGTCGAAAGGTCTTCGGCCCGGAGCAGGGTCACAAAATTCTCGTCCTTGAGAAGGGTACGTAGGGCCTCCACGACAAACAGCAGGCGATTTTGGGTCACCTCCGCTTTCTTGATCAGCAACCGCTGGCGGTCCGCTTCCCGTTCATAGGCGCGTACCAGGGCTTCCGACGAAAGGCGGGTGCGGGGCTTGTCGGAGATTACGCGCCGATGTGCCTTGCCGCGCCGTTGGCGCTGCTCGATCACCCGCTTGGCGGCCAGCAGTTTTTTGCCGCGCAGGAGGCCGTTTTCATAGGCCTGGGCGAGAGCTTCCTGGGCGCCTTCGGCGTCCGTTTCTGCGATATCTATCGCTACGCTGACCGGAATCTGCCCAGCTTCGACCGCAACCAAAAGGCGTTCTTCACCTTCTTCCGAGAGGCGCACGATCGAATGGGCATACTCATAGGAGAGGCCGGTTTTCTTCGCGATGTCGGTGTCCGAATAGCCCCGTTTCTTGAGCTCTCCGATATCTCGCAGCAGTTCCAAAGGACGGTGCTGACGCCGAGCCAGATTTTCAACGAGGCTCATGATCAGGCGGTCTTCCTCGGAGACATCGATCACGATGGCGGGGATTTCCTGTTGCCCGAGATAGATAAAGGCTTCCAGCCGGCCTTGACCGCACACCAGTTCATAGCTCGCCTCGCCATTCGCTCTTTTTGCGCTGCTCACGGTGATGGGTTTTTTCAATCCCACCTTCGAAATACTATCGACGATCTGGCGGAATACCTTCTTGTTGCGCTCGCGGGGATTGAGAACGGTGATCTGGTCAACCGGGATCATCTTGACTGAGGGCAGGTCCTGTTTCTTCGTCATGCGGCGACCTCTGAGATTTTTGCCCGTTCCGCCATCGCATAAAAGAACTCCAGCGTGTCGAAACGGTAAGCATCCAGCATGAGGCCGTTTTCCTCCGCTAGGCGGATTCGATCCGTGGCCATGTCGTAAAGGGGAAGGAGGTAGTAATCCAAGGGGGATGAATTGGCCGTGTCCATGCGGATGGCAACCGTAATGTCGGGTGCCAAGCCTGTGTCGAGGCGTATCTTCCAGCGGAGAGACCCCGCCGGCGTTTGCTGACAGCGGGCGATGATGATTGAGGCGGTGAACTCGTCGTTTACCGTGAGCAGATCAGTCGCAGGGTTCCGGTGAACGCCGCCTCCGAGGGTCTCAATGGCTTCGATCGTTCCCGCTACGACATCATGGTGTTTTTGCCGGAGAAGCCGGTTGATCTCGATATAACGATAGTCTCGATCCGGTTTGAAGCCGACCAATTCGTAGGCCCGAATAAGGCTTCCGAACCGTCGCTGGTAGGCGCCGGCCGAGGGCATGCTTTCGGTTTCGTCGATGATCAGACCCGAAAGGTAGCCATGGCGCTCAAAAAGATGTTTGAGGCGATCCAGCATTTCTCCGTCAGAGAAGCGCCGATTGCGTTCGCGGATGATCCCTTGCGCCGTGAAGAAGTCCTGCGGATCAACGACGCCTTCGAAGGCGCCGTCAGCGCGGATCCACATATCCGGCGTATTGACGACCCGTTTTTTCTTCAGCTTAAAGGATTGCCGATTGTAGACGTTGTTGCCGATGTACTTTTCGTTGGTCAGAATTTGATGAACGGTACCGCGGGTCCACGGCCGTCCCAGGTCGGTTAGAATCCCTCGCGCGTTCAGGGCAGAAGCAATTTCAGTTTCCTGTTTGCCGCCGTCAATGAACTCCCTGTAAATCCAGTGAACCGTTTGAACTTCTTCGTCCGGGCCAGGCACCAGGATTACACGGTCGGTTTGGAGGCTTTTATGTTCACCAAAATCAAGGATGCCTTGCGGGTCGCCGTTCTGATTGACGCGCATCCGGCGAAGCCCATAGCCGGCCATGCCTCCTTGCCTGAACCCAAGTTCGATTAGCCGGCACTGACCCGCGAAAACCTTTGCCGAGAGTTCGCGGCTGTATTCGCCAGCCATGGCTCGTTTGACGCCCTTGACGATGGTTGCAACCGGACTGCCGTCATTGGCGAACTGCTCGGCGCAATACTCGACCTCGATACCGGCATCGCGGCATTTGTATTCGTAGTACGCGCTCTCATCAGCATCCTGGAAACGCCCCCAGCGGCTGACGTCGTAGACGAGGATGACCTTAAAATCGGCCGCGCCGCTCTCGACATCGTCGATCAACTGCTGTAGCGCATCGCGGCCTTTGATCCTCAGCCCGCTTTTCCCTTCGTCCGCATAGGTTCGGACGATCTCCATTTTATGCGCTTCGGCATACTGGCGAATGGCCTTTGCTTGGTTCTCCGTTGAGTGCTTCTGGTGCTCGGTGGACATGCGGACATACTCGGCCGCCCGAATGGGCGCCGGACGCTCGCTAGACCGGCTGGCCGTTTGCTGATCCGGATGTCCTGTCACTTCGGTTTCCTCCCGTCCCATTGAGCATTGGTTCCTCGCCAAAGGGCGAACCTGGCCCCCATCGTGGCGTCGGGGATCCTGATCAGGCCTCACGGCGAACGGCACAAAGCTTTCTGAATCCAACAGAACGTAACATTCTTGTCAATCCATTTTCATACATTATGTTGGATTATTGCCGTCAAACGGCGGTATTTGGCAGGGTTCTGACGTCTGTCCATACAAAATGTTCATTGCAAGAAGTGCCAAATCGTTGGATTATGGCTGCATGGAAAACAGGATTCGCGAACTGCGGAAAGCGCGGGGGCTGACGTTGAAGCGGCTAGCCGAGCTCGTCGGCACCAGTAACCAGCAGATCAGCCACCTGGAGAAGGGGCGACGGCGGTTGACCCTCGACTGGATGGAGCGAATCGCCAAGGCCCTCGAGTGCCATCCCTCCGACTTGTTGATCGGCGGGACGCAAGTCCGAAACGAAAGGGAGCGTGCGATGATCGAGCTCTTCAGAGGGCTTTCGGAGGAGCAACAAGAGGCGTTTCTGAAAGCGACTGCTGCGTTGGCGAAACCGGTAGAAAACGATAACAAAGCAATGGCCAGCGGCTAAGTAGGGTGGACAGGGGTGGTCAATATGGATATGTTCTCTATTTGTTCTAATCGGTCACAGGAAGGATCGCCTGTGCCGAAGGACTCATCTGGAGCGCGGTCGGCCGGTCGAGGGCCGGGATTTCATGTAGTTGAGGTGGAGCATGCTTGAAGAGCTTCCTTTTGAGCAACCGGACTTCGAGTCGCGAGCGATCTCTCCGTTGAAGGAGTTGGGCGCCTACGAAGCGTTGTGGGACCAGAAGGGAACGTCCTTCAAGAAGATCGCCGAAATGCATCGTGCTCGCCCGGGATCGGTTCCGTCTGACTTCGTCCCCGAATCCCGTGCCTATGAATTCGCCGACCGTGTCTGTGAAATGCTCTCCAAGGCCCACATCGACGAATACGGGGTTCGTGTTCACGGTGCCGGCGAATATCCCGAACGGCTGCGGGATGCCACCCACCCGATCGAACTGCTCTATTACCGAGGATGGTGGGACTTGATCGCCACGCGGTCGGTGGCGGTCGTCGGCACCCGCAAACCGTCCAGGGAAGGCATCGCCCGCGCGCGCCGTCTGGTCAAGGAACTGGTCGCCGACAAATTCACGATCGTCTCCGGGCTGGCATCGGGGATCGACACGGTCGCGCACACCACGGCGATCGAGTTTGGCGGCTGGACGGTCGGTGTCATTGGCACACCGATTTCCGAAGTCTATCCGAAGGAAAACGCCGAGCTTCAAGCGCGAATCGCGAACGAATATCTCCTCATCAGTCAAATACCGGTCTGGCGCTACTCGCAGCAAGGGCCGCGCGGCAACCGACTGTTCTTCCCGGAGCGCAACGTGACGATGTCGGCGCTCACCGAAGCGACCATCATTGTCGAGGCCGGTGAAACATCGGGAACGCTGATCCAGGCCAATGCCGCCTTAGAGCAAGGTCGGAAGCTTTTCATTCTCGACAGCTGCTTCCGGAACTCGAACCTCACCTGGCCCGAGAGACTTGCCAAGAAGGGCGCCATCCGGGTCGCGGAATATGAAGATATAAGGCGGCACCTTGACTCTGCGGTTCACTAAAATCGATGACCTCACGCGCCGCGATCATTGGCATTTGGCACCCGAGGACCGCTGCTTTTTCCTTGGGGAGTACACGGCGCGCGCTGGCTACGCCTTCAGCGAAACCAACAACATCATCCTGAATTTCAAGAAGTCGCTGGAAAAAAGAGGGCTGCCCGAGTGGCGGTACAAGGGCGAGGCGATCCGAAAGGTCGCCGGCATGTTTCGGGCGTCGCTGCCCGAGGAATGGCTCACAACGGTGACATTGGTGCCAATCCCTCCGTCGAAGGCGAAGGGCGATCCGCTTCACGACGACCGGATGTTGCGTATGCTCCAGATGCTCGGAGACGAACTGGATATCGACATCCGTGAATTGGTCCTGCAGCGTGAAAGTACGGCGGCGGTCCATGAAAGTGAAGACCGGCCATCACCCGAGGAACTGGTCCGCAATTATTACATCGACGAGAGCATCGCGGAACCGACGCCGAAAGCGGTCGCGTTATTCGACGACCTAATCACGGCCGGTGCTCATTTCAAGGCGGCCCAGACTATGATCGAGACCCGATACCCCGGTGTGCCCACCGCGGGGATTTTCATCGCCCGGCGTGTGCCCCGGACCATCAATGTCGAGGATATTGAGTTCTGAATCGGAGATTGTTTCACGCGAGTTGTCCAAGAAGGAGTCGAGCGATGCCGATATGGAAGCTCACGCCGATTGGTCTGACCAACTCCAACTGGACGGCGAGCACGCATAGGGGAGAGGCCATCATAAGGGCCGCAACCGAAGAGAAGGCGCGGGCCAGAGCGAAGAGCGCATTCTCAATTGCCGCGGAACGATCACCTGGCAGAAGCATACCCTTTCCGCCCTGGGAACATTCTGACTTGGTGCGGTGCGAGCGTCTTGAGGGCTCCGAGTATCCCGACGACGGACCTGAAGAGATTCTCGTTCCTGAAGGTGGCGAGCTGTCGATCCGGGGCTAACGAAGACCATTGGCGCGGGAATGGTCTTGCATCCCTGGGAGTCCGGCGATTTGAGCCGAGAACCACTGCTGGAAATGCCATCGGAGAACACGTCGGAGAATGACCAAGGTTTCCGACGATATGCCGCTTTTGGCGGAATTGAGCGGTTCCAGGTGGAGAAGGTTCGAACCCGGTCGCTCTCCCTCCGCCAATTCAATAAATAAAGGCACCGATAATCAGCAAGTTACGCATATGACAACTCGAATAGTCCCCCAATTAGCCTCCCTCGATTGGCTTTCGCGGC
>Ga0056114_1000543_pt1 | contig 13702 bp, 8 predicted proteins | sample WorMetHERISLAND1_FD_77005 | JGI IMG/M metagenome (GOLD analysis project Ga0056114, IMG submission 77005) | Marine gutless worms symbiont microbial communities from Max Planck institute for Marine Microbiology, Germany - Olavius loisae HERON... ...
ACAGCAAATCCCCTAGTCTACAATAATATGGGGTGACTAGGAGATAGCTCCCACAGAGGGCAGGGTTGCCAGGCCTGAACGGCGGTGGGGCTGCCGCCGCGGTACCCCCATAACAATGCTAGTAAGTAGCAGCCTTTTATTTCAGTACGCTATTGATGATTTCGTCAATGTCAAAGTCACTATGTGAGACAAAGCGTCGTAAAGCTTTTCATGATATGGCGCCCATCCTGTGTCTATCGTCAGCGGTAAGTTGACCTGCAAATGCAGGTAATGCATACATGATCTTGGACATGATAAGACCGGTGAATAATGTGTGTAGCGCCTGAATGTTCAAACCTTGCAACTTCAGCTGTGACAGTAAGTAAAGACGCTGATTTATTTGCGTAAGCATCTCGTTTACAATATGGAGGTTGAGAGAGTAGGTGTGATGTCGATTCCCAGTAATGTAGCATGAGATACTCGTTCAATGTCTAGCAAAGGAGGCGGAATATTAAGATGCCTAGAAGAAGGCCGATGAAAAACAATTTCTTTTGTTTTTGTCGGTACTGATGGTAAGCTTGTTTCTGATGGACCAAGAACAGATATTATCATATTCCTGGGAGATGTCAACTGAGCTGTGTTGGCCAACAAGTAACGTAGTGTCGTCAGCATATTTGATGATGACATTGTACGGCGACAAAGTTTGTAGATCAAAAGCACAGACCATGTAGATACGGGCCAATATCGGATGGTGCTAAAAGGAACATATTATCATTCATACCGACACTAAATTGTTTATCACAAAATGGGCATGAAAAGACATCTGGAAAAGTTGGACTACTTTCGCTGGATGTCCACAAACAGCGAATTAGCTGTGGCAGTTCAACTAAATGTTATCAATGTCCGTTGAGTAATGATTGCTTATCAACAACCGTTGCCTAGCAACAAAAAAAAATCCGGTTGCGTTAGTCACCACTGATTGGACCAATCACCAGTGTTGTACACATCAGGCGATTGGAGATTTCTAATTCAAACTACCTTCAAGTTTATAACAATCTACTCAGGCTTATTCTTCACTTTGCCCTTAGGCCCATGACATACGCTCCAGAAACCAGTGTCATAAATCAACTCCATTTTCCGTCGCCAGAAATCGGCGCCAGTTTTTGGCGCCGATTTTTCGTTCCGTGTGCATCTGGAATGAAAATTTCTGGTGCCGTAAATCCAGTTTCTGGAGCATGTGTCATGGGCCTTAGAAAGCTACGGCTAGTCACCATGTCAGACAATTTTGCGAAGGTCGTCTGTGAGCGAAATGAATCAACATCTCCGTTTTAATTTGCAATTTTTCCACGTAAAATCAGGCCAGCAAGTACCAGCCCACTTTTCTGTACAAAGCCAGCTCCTTAAGGGTCTAAACCTATAGTTTTTATATAACATGGACCATTTCTACTGCATAGTAGTCGAGTTGGAGAAAAATTTTAAGTATTTCTAAGACAGGCTGAAATGAATGACTGATAACAGAGTGAACACTGCTACAAACCATAAGACAGAACTGCGCTGCTTCAGCAGCCCGCAGATCATCATACAAGCTTGTTGTGTTGCTGAAAGTCTTGACAGCTTCCTTGTCCATCCTCTCGACTGCACGAAGCACCGAAACCAGAGAGCATTTAGTGAATGTTGACGTCCGAGTCCAGCCGAAGATACGGAACAGCGCCATCAGCGTCGCCACCAGCCGCATGATGTCTCGAGACGCGTTCACACCTGCCACAGACCAACTATTGTACAACTCTACCACTTTCTGCTTTTGTCACTACCTTAATTTCCAAAACATAGTTGTGTGAATCGAGGAAGTAGGCTACAGTATTTGAAGTACAGGTAAGACGATCGTCTTGTCTAGAGGCGATCGTCTTGTCTCTCATATGACTTACGAAATCAACAGCAACGAAAATAAAACAAAAAACAAAACAATAAATCAATAATAATACTAACATTTGGTAAGATGTGGACGGAAATTTGTGTTTCATATATAAAACCAGCCAGAAAGCAAATAATAATACTTACTAATGTTATCAAATGGACAATGATAACACTTAACAATGATAACACTTAACACAGTCATTTCACATGCAATCTCAACGCCGTATCCTGGGAGTGAAATGGTATGATCAGATCACCAATACCGCAATAAAAGAGACAACCAGGCTAACAGATCTACCTTCCCTCATCACCCACCAAAGTCACTCACTTTTAGGCCAGATCGGTCGATTATCCAGGGATACACCTGTTTCACAAGCACTACATCTATCCATTGATGCCTTCACCGGCACACCTCCTGCCACTGACTGGAAGCGTCCGCCGGGCTGTCCACGGAGAACTTCGTTTCAACAGGTGAAAGAAGATATGGGTCTACCCACCAGTGCCTGTCAATTCGCAACCCTGGACCGCTCGTTCGTTGTGGAAATTGCTACGACCCTCAGCCGGTCAAGCACAGCAGTGAGTGAGTGAGTAACATAGAATATGTGCCACACACATTTGCCACGAAATAACTGTATAGGTTGGCCTGAGCATGTGACCATGAAACTACCGAGCCTCACGGTGTGTGACAGAGCTCTCGGCTTTGACATCAAGTCATTCAGTGCTTATATGAAACAGTTTTACCGAAGGTTTGGTTTAGCTCCACCACGACCAGTTTCACGCGCGGTGTGTAAAACTGTCTAGTCTTTCACATCCATAACAGTCGGACAGTCAGTTAATGTTCTACATTTGCTACGAATTGTCACATCTTCATCGTTTATATGACGACATTCTCAGTTCTCGGTTATTCAAACGTCTCTTCTGAAAAATTTATGGAGATTAACGAAGCAGGTTCTTTTTTCATGTGCTCATATGTCCCTCCGCATATAAAACCAAAACTGCCAATAACAAAATGAAAATAGATTCAATACGAACCCAGAGACTTGATTCCCGCTGTGTGCAGCAGTCCATAGATGCCATCAAACTGGACACCAATCAGAGCACAAGAGGCTGGTGTCAGCTCCCAGAATGCAATCGTGTCTCCATCCTTATTACACACAAATAAACACACACTTAGTAATCTGTCAACCTACAAAGACAACTGGAGTAAATAGACGATCTTTTGACCACTTGTAATCCCTGGGTCGTGGCCGTGACGTACTGATAGGCAAACAAGCCAGCAATTTGGCCAAACGTTGGTGACACCACCGACTCATATGTGTGACAGAAGAAATCAAGCTCAGGGGCTCAGGTTTACCAGGGAACGGTTCACCGCTTTAACGGTAAGGTGACCGGTGGGCTGTTCTGTTGTCCTTTCAAAAAGTTCACAAAACTCAACGCCACTTACTGAGCAATCCAACTGAAGACGTGAAAAAGCTGAATAATCAACAAACTGGACGTGACAAGTGGACATGAAAGTCATACAAAACCAAGATCGCTAGGGCCCACAGTTTTCCGCGGGCCGCGGAACTTCGAGCTGAGCTGCAGAATTTGCCCTGTGCCGCGGAATTTTGTCATTTCCATGGAATTTTGCGGAATTAGAGAAATGACCGGTGATTAGTACGATCGTTGGCGATATTTTGGCGTGATGAGTGATGACTGACTCATCAGTCGCTCATTTCAGTCGACTCATGTCATGAGTCGTGAGTGTCATTGCACTTTTGAAAAGAAAAAATAATTTCTTTTTATGTTGCTAACATAGCTTAAGGCCGATACGCACTAACCACTGATGGCAGTGCTGACAGCTAGCGCGTATCGGCCTTTAGTACAATGCCAGCCTTCAATAAGTAAAACTTGTGAAAGCTCTCTCAGTTTTCAGTCATAAATGGAAGGCTGTGGCCCAGGGGCGGAACTTGGACGATTTTGCCATGGTGAGCTGCGGAATTTGCAGCTGGCCCGCAGAATTTTTCCGCGGAAAACTGTGGGCCCTGCAGACATTCGCGCGATCTCCACTGTTTCGACTTTTAAACAACACCTCAAGACACATCTTTTCAACATTGCTTACTTTTATTAATTTTCTCTTACCCTAGTTCTCCCCTTTTTTTCTCGTTTTTCTAACTATTTTTATTTTCTATATTACTTGTTATGTCCACTGTACGATTTTGTAAGGGGACACTAAGCCCATTTTGATTACATGATTACATGATTACAAATATCACCACAACCAGCGCTGAGAACTGCTGACACTGATTCCGCTATTGCACTGTCAGTTTTGGTTCACCTTATTTTCAAAGTGTTCAGAAATGAATACCGGTACTTGGAACTGACTACGTCACGCAATAACCACAAATGTATGAGCCCAGTCAATAGAAGTTATAACCAATACAACACTATGAAACAGAGACAACGATACATGCTGAGAACTATAGACTAACCCAATGCATTAATGCAAACAACTGATCAACTTGTTCTTGTGACAACGGAGACAATACTTTCGGCTGTGAAACACCAGTAACACTCCCATCTCCATCGCCGTCTGTAGGCGCTACAAACACAGATGTCAACAAACTTTGGGTTTTAAAGCTCAGCTTTGGCACTTTTAATGCCAAAAAACCACCAAACGTCCAACGGACAGAGTAGTACTAGCCATCAAAGCGGATTCTGGCAGCTAAATGCCATTATCAAAGAACTTCATCAATTATCATCATCATCATCCAAGTGCTGTGCTAAGTGACATCGGCAACTATGTTCCTCCAACTTACATGATTTTTGTCAGCTGTAACAGCTCCATTGATAAAACATCTACTAGTATATCACAGCAGATGGTGTTCATCAGATATAGACATACCACGTGATGTAACTTGATGCCAAGCTAGTGTCTGCCTGAGGGCCGGCTGGTGCCTACCAGCCCGTACATCTCTTGAAAAAAACTCTACTTTTTACCAAAGGCTATCACATGACAGTTATCAGCGAAAAGATTCTAATGACAGCAGTTAAAATCTAAAGAGTAGTACTGACATAATTGAACATCAGATTATCATTATCATCATTATTACACTGTGCATCAGTCATTGAGCAGAGCTGATGCTCCATCGACAAATAACATGCAACAAGATATCTTATCAATAATGCCAGCATAATCATCCACCATACTTCGCAGAACATTAAAAAATTACTCAAAAATTTTAGACATAGTCAACTGCTGTATAAGCTAGAATAATTGAATGCTGTTACCTCGGTCCGACTGTGTCACCAGACGTGAAGGCTTCGCTGCTGGCAGTTGAGCTGATGTTGACTGTTGTAGAAGGATATCTTTATCTACGAAGCGTGTTGCACATAGTCGTTTCTTAAAGGCAGCTGCTGACACTGGTGACGCTCCGAGAGCTAAAGATGCTGATTCTTCAAATGATGTACTTCTAGCTGATGATGATGCTGATAATGGTGGTGATGGTATCGAAGAACGAGGGACTGACATTTTACAACGACGAAGCACTGGAGGTCTTTTACCCCCAGAGGCTAATTTACGTTTATCCAAAGATGCAATAGACTCAGATTCTTCTTTTTCAGACAACACGAGAGCTCTCTCTGTCTCTCTCATTCCCGGTCGAGCTTGTGGCAGTGATTCACGTTGTGGTGCAGAGAGAGACGCACTTACCAGTCCCCTTTCAACTATTGATCCAATTTCATGCACTGGTCTACTGCCTACGTGTTCACCATCTGATGCAATGTCTGCCCAACACACAGACGGTGCTGCTCCATACACTGCTTCCGATCCAAAACGGCCTCTCCGAGTTCCTTTAAATGATCCTTGAGATGTCACAAACGCAGCTGACTGAGGAACCAGAGCTTCAAACAGTGCTGCACGTGCCGTATCTGCACTTGATGTCATCGATAAGTTCACAGCCTCATCAGATACAGCTACAGGTGACTGCAAAGATTGCTCTTGGGGCACAGGTACAGTTGGTCTTCTCCTGGCCGTTGGCGGTGGTGGTGGGGCCACAGATGCAGTTGGTCTTCTCATGGCAAACACCGCTGATCTACTCATGGTTGGTGGTGGTCGGGGCATAAGTGGTGCTTCCATAGCAGCCGTTTTAGACAGAGACTGAATATCTGGGGCCACTGGGGGCACAGGTACAGCTGATGCGCTCCTCCTGGCAAAAGGCCAGACGCCCACTGCAGACTCGGGTATTGGTGGTGCTCTCTTGGCAGTTACAACAGGTCGCAGCCTAGGTCGTGGTCTTGCAGCAAACGGCTGAGATCGAGACTGGACATCTGAAGGCATTCCTGTCAACTTATACACCGTGTCTGCAGCTATAGACGGTTCGTACTGAGGCACTGGAGTTGGTTCGTCATCAGCATCAGGTGACATCGGTACTTTCTTCTTCATATTCTTCTTCTTCGAAGAAATGTCGACACTTGATGGAAATATCATGCTCCTATCACCGAGACCACGCAAGGCGTATACTTCTACATCACTCAGCTTCCTGCCTGATGTCGATTTAACCAGAGATGCTTCCCGCATCTTACCCGGCAAGACTGCACGTTTTTCACGCAGCCGAGGACGAGACGAGACTTCACCTATGGTTGTTGATGCCATGCATCTTCGCATCTTGTATTCTGAGGCAAACACTGCTGCCACGTCGTCTTCTGCTGAAGCCGATGTGGACGAAGAAGCCTGAAATGCAGCAACTTTTCTCACACCGTGTGCCGGTAACGCAGCATCCGTGGCATGCCGGCTTGCTTCTTTCACCACCGGCACGGTTGAAGATGCATCTGTCCTGCGCCAGCGACTCCTCGTTGCAGATGAATGTATGGCACCTTCATAGAAGGGCATATCATCAACATCATCATGACGCCATGTCTCGGGTTTGGCTGGTACGGTCAACGCTTTTGAAGCTTCTGGTATCTCAGACTCCTCAAGTTGGAGCAACTCGGCATCATCTTGTACGACAGTTTCCTCAGGAGCCAATGTTCTTCCTGTAGCAATCAGTGGAAGAAAAGAACCCTGCATACGCATGGGTGGGGCTTTTTCTGTACATGGTAGCAGATCTGCTGTCATATCTATAGCCCCATATTCTTCATCAAGACCAGATTCTGGTGCACGACGCAATTCAGCAAGAGGATCCAACATACTCTGACCAAATAGTGATGCAGGTCTAGCAGCAGCATCAACACTTTGCTCAGCAAACAGAGCATCATACAAAAAATCTTGACTCTTGTCCAAAAGACCTGCAGATGTCGAATCACGACACTCATAGATATAGTCGTCGTCAGGTAGTCCACGAACTGCATATTCTAGTGCAGAAAGATCACTGGTGCCGCGTTCCACAGCGTAAACCTCACCTGTAAAACAAACAGTTCAATCTAATCAACTCTGCCCAGGCAGTTAAGTCATTATGTTTGTATGACATCGTCTCCGTTCCAGTTCTTCATCAATGCTGGCTGATTTTTCCTGCATTAAGTATTGGCTCAATGTGCTTCCTGTAGGCAGGCATGTGACATGTTGTGTTACGCTGACTGACTGAGCCACAGACAACAATACACCAGCACAGCCAGTGCACGGCCATCTATAGACTGATGCTCCCGCTGTGTGTGCATGCTGTGCTACCTCTAACCCAAAATCAGTCCACACATCTCTGTTGCAAGTTCTGACAGAGAGAGAGAGAGGTGTGTAGGGCTATGGGAGAAAAAGGAATTTTGAGACATGCTGTACCAGTACTGTATATTTAACCTGCTCGGCTTAAGAGCATCGTTTCTCCGAGCATATACTCCCAGTCCAAGCAGTTTCAAGCAGCCCAGCTCACAGTGCCGTCAAGCCACATGTCTAAGGACTGGTTTAGGCAGCAGAGCCAGACTGGGCCTATTGGCTACTGTTAGCCACCCAATACTTTGGTCATATACTTTCAATGCCCACGAGTAATAGATTAAAGAGGACAATAGTAAACTCTATGTGCCAGTCTAAAAAATTAATTTCTGAACATATTCGCACAAAATCCAGGCCAAGTATAAGCCTCGGTCTTGAGCTCAAACATAAGCCCATGGAGGGCCAAGCAACCTGAACACTGCAGCCTAAACACTAGGCTACTGAGACTGACATATTCAACATACTCACATACATGTAGTAAAACAAAAGACAAAGTTCTCGTCATCAGATCAAAGATCACGTTTGCTTGCAGTCAGAAGTATTTAATCACAATTCAGTCCTAGTATCACAATGACCGTTAGCATAAATACGGCTAAATGAAAAAAATAACCTCCATCGGCCAACAAACACAGATCTTCATCGCTTTCATCTAACATCCAGCCTTCTGCATCCTCTTCAGACATCTGTGCAACAGCAAACGACAGCAAATACAATATCAAACACAATCCACAAATATCACAAATGCCAAACTACTTCTTACTTTTATTTTATGTCGTCTGGATTCTCATTCAAATTCCATTGGCATCATTTAACTGAGCAAATAAGTAAGAAGGTAATGTGTGGATTTATATAGCGTGGCACCGGCTAACGACCTCTAACACGCTCAATGTATTAGTTACGAGAGAAAAGAAATGTCTCAAGGTGGTTCACACAACAAGATAATGACAGAGCGGTATGATTGAGTGAATTACATACTCATACTATTCCATGCGGCATCAGCAGCACAAAGAAACGAAAGTCTTCTAGGTTGTCAGCCTATACTGAGGCACATCTCGCTGACCACGGCAGGCAGAGTGCAGACATGCTTTGTACCATGTGTTTGCACATTAAGCTATGCACGGCGTAGTGTTGTTGCCCTTGCTGATGTCAGCTGAAAATTTTGCCATGTATTGTAATGTATTGCCATGTACATGTAATGTATTGACCAATGAGATGTGAAAATAAGACGACTGATTAACTGACACATCAGTACAGGTCACTTCGAGAAGAGATAAACTAATGAGACGAATTCATCACCTCTAGATCACAGACACCAGCCCCAATTTTCTTGATCACGTCCACAGCAGCAGAGACTTCATCGCGTTTATCCTGGCAGAACAGAATGATAATTCACCATCTGTAGTTACTGTATCAGCTGTAAACCAGGGAGCACTCACAGACACTCACAAACCTCCATGACAGTGCTAATCTAGCAACCAAGTGATAAAAGGCAGCGTTGCTAACTGGCGTGGGTGAACCAACTGGGTACAAATATGGTATGGTATGGTATCGGGCAGGTAAGGATCCCATTGTACAAGATACCATAATACCATGGTACAAGACCATGGCGTCCTTCCCTTCACAGTGATGCAGCTATCATGCTTCTGTCACAGAGTTAGCAAATTTCTACCCTTTCATGACCACATCATAAGCTGGAAATATACAAGGTATCCCGGGACGACCTTTAACAATTCAAACTTCATATTCAAGATCACAAATGCAATCAAAAAATCGAATCATTCTAGACTCATCAACAGCACCAGGCACTGCTGGCTTCAGTACTGTACCACAGCAACTTTTCATCTGCTTTGAGACTTCAAAATGAAATCAAACCAAAATCTTATATCTCCATACCAGGCATTAACAATGATTATAATATCCACACCCTCATCCACATTCGTCATTTTCCAAAAAAATTGTGTCATTTTGTTGACGTTAATGTACGAAAAATAACGGTCATAGCAGCAAACAAAGTACATAGGCAGCAATGTTATATCACTAGAGCCTGAATAACTTGGTAGTTTCTTAACTGCACATCAGCATAAAAAGCCTGAAATCTTCAAATTTATACAATTAAGAAACAATTTGATAATCTGATATGACTAAGCCCATGCAGCTGCGATTGGCTGAACCAAAAGTTTAGAATAAAAGTTCTATACAAGGTTCTTGCCAGTCTATGGCAAGAAATATAAATGCAATTAAAACAAACTCATAGATTATTGTATGCTTGTTCCATGTAAACACACGGACACACAGCTACAGTCTTCAGTCAGAGAACACACAAAGTGTCAACCAACGTCATGACAAACCTCGTCCCAGCTGATGTAGGCGAGGATGTCAACACTATTGGCATCAATCAACTCCTTCACAGCCTCTGAGTCCGTCACGTCATATAAATCACATAACTCTTCAAACTGGACAGCAATTTCCACATCATGTATCACAGGGTGCACATTCAGCTAAACATGTTCACGCTTCATCTGTGTTCAACTGGCTTATACCTGGTTCTCGCCACTTATCGTCAACTACTCGTCCCTCGACACAATCTCTCCACATATGGTCGTCGGGCTTTTTCTGTCGCGGGTCTGGCTGCCTGGAACTGCCTGTGCGACGAACTGCATGAACCGCTGTTAACTGCGAACAGTTTCAGACAGTTACTTAAAACTCGTTTGTTTGCTGAGTACTAGTACATACAGCGCATTAGAGGTATTACACATTATACGCTATATAAATCTACTTACTTGCTTACTTACTTGCTTACTTACTTGCTTATCAAGTTGGTTCTACACGACTCCATATGGAATCCACAATGACTTGCAGCCACAGCAGCAGCACTTTGACGCTTTAAATAAACAACAATGCAACATGGTTTAATTACAAACACAGACACTTTCAGAGTTAATATTTTTACTTTTTTTTATTGCTAATGTAATTGTGCTGATAAAATAGAAAACAGCAAAAGAATCTTAATGCTAAATGAATTAAATGCCTGCATATTCCAACAGCAGCAACAGAAAACAGGCGACATGGTATCACAGTCTACAAGGAAACTATTAATTTGCTAGCACAAATATCATGATGGTCATAGTGAATTACTTGTTTCCATTTGCTGTGAACCCTACTCAAACAGTAAGTTCTCAAGTCTAATCTTTAGTGGAACTCCAATCCAATTCTGGCAAACATTTTGCAGTTGGTTATCCGAAAAAAGACCATGTCAACCTTTTTGAACTCTCTATCTACTTATACGTTGTCAGCAATGACATCTGGTGATCGCTGGCGCCAGTAATTCAACAATGAATGCTGAATCAGTGCACTGTTATTATTACTACTACTACTACATGACAATCGTGGTCAACTGTTGTAAAGCAGATCAGCAGAAGCTTTAAACAAACCTCATCTCGCTTCTCAATGGCAACGAAGCTGGTGAACTCGGTGACAATGGAGAAGTCTGTACTCAACTTTATGATGTAGTTCTTCCGATTCTTCTTCGCAATCTGACACCAAGTATGCCACACAGTTTTTCTTCAACTGACATGTTTTTAACGGTCAACATGGGTTAGGCCAAATCAACAATATCTCCAAAATGGAGCTGTAAGGAAGTCTTTTACTCAATGGTCAGATTCTCTCGACCCATGATCTACTGGTCTCTAATAACCTCTATACACTGACAGAGCCAAAGAACTCAACACAGATTATTTTGCAAAATAAAATGAAAGGTGAATATCAGATATGGTATCGGGCAGGTAAGAATCCGATTTAACGGAGCAGCATCAGTTCATTATTAGAAGCGAAAACTCCTGCCTTCACGGATCTTAACCTGTACTGCTGAATTAAAGGGACACTAGTGTTTAATTGTTTTAGTTTCTTCTTTTTTATATTTTTTTTTGGCTACGTGTGCGAGATTAAGGTGAATACTCAGCTTTCAGGCCCACGTTAAACTCTTCTATCGTATCGTATCGTATCGTAATGGTTCCAGTTCCAGTTCTACAAAGAAAGCAACAAGAGTTTCAGAGATCATATGACCATAACTGGAGGTGTTCTTCTGTATTAGTACAATGGTCAGCACAGCTTCAGCCAATGAAGTTCAAAACCATCATCAAACAGTTCATGATTGCATACGTACATGTTGGTCAAGGACGTCATTACTCAGCAAACCATGTTGCCAATCATCGATGAGAGCACGCGCCGTCAACCGGTGCAAGATCTGCACAACACACAACACATGCACCACTTCACGGTGCACAGTCTAACTGATGATTCAATCAGCTTGAAACATGACATAAATGATGTACCGTGCTACAAACTGCAGCAGCATTTAAACACAATTATCAGTATAATAATAACATCCCACTCAACAGATAATCTACCCAGCCAACCTCTTGACACAAAACTACGGTAGACATAATTAAAGCCAAGAACAACACAAAATCCAATGACCTTGAATGACTTTTAAAGGTCATTTAGCCACTGCAAGGCAACACATGTTCAAGCAGACGTGTGTGTACATGCAAGTTGCAACAGCAGGCACTCCAGTTTCTTCATCCACTAATGGAGTCCGTCACTCCCGTTAGACACCAGGGCTGACATTCTCGAAACGTCTTAGGAGGATCTTAGGAAGATTTTTATCTTAGGAAAATCATATGAAAATATTTTGCAAAGCACTAATCTCGAATTGCGAAATAATAACACAATAATAGTAGTAATTCACATCTTTTATTTTTTGCGTCACGTTGGACGTTATCATGTGACGTTGTTGTTAAATCATGAAGTAAAGCGAAATTATGTCTGGCGTTTTCCGTATAGCGTTTTCCCAGATATTGTCAAAGATTGTCCTAAGATGAGAAATCTTCCTAAGATTTTCCTAAGAAATTTCAAAAATGTGGGCCCAGTACACTAGACACAATGTTCTGTATACTGTGTTCTTGCAGCAGTTTTACAGCCATTTCCTCGCCTCATACAGGTTGTCTATGGTATGATCCTTGCAATCCTTGCAAGCTCTGCTAGTACTGAGGCTGTGTCACTTGGTAATAACATGAACTATAAATAAAGCACAAGTGAAAGCCATGCAGCTTATCCCCACAGCCAAGGAAGCCACACGACACTGAATCACTGCATCACAATCGTGACAAAGAACAGAGAACGACCTGTCCAGTTGTGATGCTAAGCTCAGACGTGGACACGACTGTTGACACTTGCTGGTTGCCAATCACAGCCCTTAGACTCGCCTGTCAACACCCAAACACAACACTTCTAACATCCTCAATCAAATTACTACCAAAATAAGACAAGATACCGTCTATTGTCACCCACTCACCATACTAACATCCAGAACTTCGTCTGAGGCAATGCAGCAACAATCTTTCGCAGAAACTGAATTTTGATGCATGACTGAGAGGTCATTGACATAAATAATGAACAATGACGTCAGTGAAAAATTATAATAACAACAAAAGCAACATCAACAAACGAAGATAATGCAAATATTTTTAATGCACACAGCAGAACTAAATCAGTGATGATGGTAGTTACTACGTGGTGCGGTAGACGAGATTATATCTAGCAGTTGGCCAAAAAAATCTTACTTAGAGCGTAAGGGGTGAAGACCTTTTAACAAATTCATTGGAGAACCGTGAAAAGTCGAAGAAAAGTTGATTAGTCGTCCCTCGACACAATCTCTAATCAAAGTTGATTAGTTGAGCATAGAGAGCTGATGATAAAATATAATGCTATATTATGCAGACAAAGAAATGAAAAAAGCAGCAACGAAAGTGGTGGAAGTGTGGACCAGACCTGAGTGCAGTTAGGCACAAATCCATAGACAACTTGCCGGCAGCCACTAAACAGAGCCATGATGTTAGCTGGAGCATGTGTTGGCTTCGGAGACGAGCCATCCTCACGATTGTCAATGAACTGCTGCCACTCAACCTACACATTATCAACAAATGATCAATCAACAAAACAACAATACGCACAACACTGAATAACAGTCGCTCACAGATTATTACAAACAGTGGCGTAGCCAGAAATTTTTCACAGGGGGTGCGTAACTCCAGTTGTCTCGAATGTTCAACCTACGCCCTTCACTGTTTC
>Ga0056114_1000544_pt1 | contig 13700 bp, 10 predicted proteins | sample WorMetHERISLAND1_FD_77005 | JGI IMG/M metagenome (GOLD analysis project Ga0056114, IMG submission 77005) | Marine gutless worms symbiont microbial communities from Max Planck institute for Marine Microbiology, Germany - Olavius loisae HERON... ...
AGACGACAGACAGACGCAACACTGTAGCATAAACGCGACCGTTAGTACGGTCGGCTAAAAAGTAAAGAATAACCGAAACCAGAAATTTTGATATGTGATTGATGAAATTTGCACATCCCTGTTATGACGGTCGATGTTAACTATTCGTTGTTATTGTTTTGTTTGTTAAAATTATCAAGGGACGAAATTAAATGGCTTTTTTGTGAAATAAATATTATTATACAGTTGTTGTTTGTGCATATCTTATGATTTAATTTGACTGTATATTGTAGGTTACTTAATTTGCTGTAAGCGATATAATACTGTTATTTTCAACAACAACATGTTATATTTTCCGAGATTGTCTTAAAGCCACACACCACTACTATAAATAGCACACATGGTAATTGGAGACCGCACTAACTTACTCAACAAACCGCCACAAAAATTTGTGGTTGTTTAGGATAAAGGAGCTCGTTTTTTACTTTTTAAGAGAGTCATTTTTTCTTGAAATGTTCAACTGTATTACAGCGGTGTGACTCCACAACAGGGGTTCAAGCACCAGGGGTTCTAGAAAAATGCGGCCACATGCGAGCTAAATACTTCAGCACATTAGAAACATGAACTAAGACGATGACTATGGGGTAAACTGTCGGCTGTGGCCGGCCGCCACTCCTTCTTCTGAGCTGTAGGAAGTTGTAGTTTAGACTGTCAGCGTCGATGGACTCGGATCTGGCATGGGTAAATGGTAAGAGCGGTAGACAAAGCTGACGCTATCATGCTGACGCTTTCCAGCGCTCTATAATATCGGAAGCCATTTACCATTTAACATTTACTTGTCCGGTGCGGGTCCGGTGTTACCTGGTGTGGTCCAGTGTGGTTAATAGTCACACCCATATTACAGTGTAATAATGAAGCTAGCAAACTGTTCCATTCATCAATAATTCTGATAGACAAATACTTGTGTTGTGACTATCCGAATGTACCTTTGATTTACATAATTTAAGATCATGACCCTATATGAATATCTTTATTTCGCCTCAAGGGCAGCCATAGACATATGCCCTGTAGATGACAAAGTTAAAATCTCCAGAAATCTCTTTGCAGCAGCACATATTGGAAATGCTACTCAAGTCCTGTTCACAAAGCCTTTATGCACTGCGTTGGTTGAGAGCACACGGGATGTGTGATCATGATGCAGTAATGCAAACGATATTTAGGTCAGTCGTCATTGCTAAACTGACCTATGGAGCCGGAGCCTCGGGAGGCTTTACCAAAGTTTCCGACCGCCAGCTTATTGACGCTTTTCTTCAATGGTCCAAAATCCAAATGCTGCAGATATTATGCTACATACCTACTACCTTTGATTGATGAACTTTGCGATACAGTTGAAGAACAACTCTTTGATAATGTACAGTGAAACATTTCTCACATCCTGCCTAGCCTACTTCCTCAGAATCCTCACAGAACTACAGCCTCCGTCCTCGTGTACACAATCTACAGTTACCAGATTAAGTAGAGTCAAGTCAAAGTTTAGTAGCCTTTAATTCAACGTGACATTCGCACACCGTTACAGGAATGAAAGTTACATAAAATGTAAAAACGTACGGAGAACAAACAGTCCATGTACGAATATGAACGATTATGCTAGTCATCTCGCTGACAGTAACATTATCGTGCAGATGCTGTTTAAAAATGTCTGCTAGCATCTTCTTCTCTCAAAGTGAACTATTTTCATACTATTAACTGTTTATTACTATGTGTTTCGTTGCATTTTGACAACTATTCAATAAACGAATATGATGATGGTAATGATGACGATGCAGTGATTAACATTATCAAAGCCTTTGAAATATTTATACCTTAATTAAGTGCCATTTTAACTTTTCAGTCGTCATACCACTCCAGGAAAGGCATTTATCACTCTGAGAGTAACACATTATCACCTTCTTGTGATGATCATCTTTATGTCTGATATTGACCAGAGAAGTGCTGAGTTTTTGTCTGGTATTTGGTTAGTATAATAATACACCTGCTAGAAGCCGTTGGTTTCTGCTGTTGAAAAATCTGTTAATTAAAACTATGTAACATCGTGAACCTCTACTGAGCTATGTGGTCACTGGCATTTGCTTTAGTTTCTTCTTTTTTTATATTTTTCTACCTACTGTGCTAGATTAAGATAAGCACACTCTGTTATCCAGTTCCAATAATGCAGAACGATCGATTGATAATAAATCCATTGATTATAGGTAACAAATATATTTCCTGAAATGTTGAAATGTTGACAGCACTTTTTTCTGCAACTATTTCTAGAAAACAGTCAGGACACTGTGTTTGCATCTATTCCAGAATGCTTCGCTATCAGTACGACATAATATATTTGTTTCTCAATGGACATTTTCCTCGTTATGGATAGTTTGTGGTTCAGAGTCAAGAATACTGTACGGTAAGTTTGTGTAACTGTCTGGTTGTATTGTTTTGCAGAAACAGTTGACGAGGTACGATGCCTTGTTGTCGCTGTAAAGTTGGCACTTGTGTGGCCTGCAAGTGTAAGATAGCAGGTCAGACGTGCGTCAACTGTGCAACAACCCACTGCAGAAATGTTCGCACAAGTCAGAAGAGTGCCGTTGTGCCTCTGATGCACGAACTTCCTACCGCACAAGCCGAGCCACCTTCCACCAGTGACAAGAATGGACCTCAGCAACAAGCCGGTGGTTATTTCATGTCAATTATCATATATACTCACATATAAGTCGCAAAATTTACGACAAAATGTTGCCCAAAAAGTTACGGGGCTACTTATAACCGGGTCATGAAATAAAGAAATTTTTTTCCAGCCGCCAAACTACGCAACTTCCAATCCGACGTACCACGTCGACAGCACTGCAGTGCAGAGATGACAAATTCGGCGACAACAATGCTGTCTACAGCGACGACAGCGATGGTTATGTTCACCGACTGCATCCAGTACAATTCCTCAAAAACCACCTACGACTTATACACTGGTCATTGATGTGTGGCTGAGTGCAGGTCGCTTATGTAGTGGACATAGAACTCCTGACCCGTCCTCTGAATCAGAACTTTTGCCGTTGATAAATCGATGGGAACCGATGTCTGAGGAAAGGTGGAGCCATGCCTTGTTGATGTCCATAGTTGGACATTAGACAGCATAGATAAGTCACGAGTAGGTAATTGATATCTAGTGAAATATGAAGCCTTTAATCTGAGTGTTACATTTGCTTCCAGCATGATAGAATATTTAGTTATTTTTTAGTTATTTTTCTGACTAGTTTAAATACTCTGAATTTGAAAAGCATTGCAGAAACAGAAAAACCAGTTGTTTTTTACTATTACAATAACTGGTGATATACACTTACATATGAAATGTCATGTCATTCCCAGGTGGGATCACTGAAGATTGCAGCTACCATAACAGCGTTTTTATTATTGTGAATTTGTAGCCTGGTCACCAAACAGCAAAAGCATATCACAAAAAATACAGTGTCAGTATCATTGTCAACACAAAGTCATTACAAGGAAAGCAAGTACTTGAAACGTAACACAAGGCAGTGTAATAGCATAAAAAAGTAAGGACTGTGACTGGAATGAGGGTTGAAAGTCTAGGTTTGATAGTGCATATGAAACAAGACTGGTACTTTTTGGTTTTGAAATACTCAGTGACAAGCAGGTAAACCACGGTCACGAGGGGAGGCTGTCTTCAGAATCATTGGCTCAGTGTCTTTTCCTGTCAGTCTGCACTATATTTGTATACATCTGGTCATTTTTTTGGTGTTTTCTGGCTTAAAATGCCTTCTTTTGTCACTTAGCTGTACTTATTGAAGCAACTGTTTGAAGCCTATCCGTTCCAGCTCGGTACGGTAACTTATTTCTGACATTCAGGACCCACATTTTCAAAACTTCTTAGGAAAATCTTAGGATGATTTCTCACATTTGGATAATGTTTGACAATATCTGGGATTCTGGGTAAACACGAACCAGACATAATTTTTCTCTACTTACTAATTCGCGATTTAACAATGTCACGTGTTAACATCCAACATGACACAAGAATAAAATTTTATTAATTATTGTTATTATTGCTTTATTATTTCATAATTCGAGATTAGTGCTTTGCTAATTATTTACCTATGGTTAAGGAAGAAATCATCCTAAGAGTTTCCTAAGAAATTTTGAGAATGTCAGCTCAAGTTTTCTCAACCGTCATCGGGCGTCTTGACCTAAAAGTTGGGGGAGCGACTTATATGCGGGTCATATAGTAAAGAATTTTCTCCAGCCGCCGAAATACGCAGTTTCCGACCGTGTAGAGCAACGTGACCGCGTGCCTCAGAATCCGTGGCGAAACATCCGTCGTCGCACGGCGACGGCAGCCACCGCTCTCCCATCTCCTTCCGGTCGTTCACTGTCAGTTTACCGTAGCTTACTTGCATGGCGCTCTACAGCCTACTGTTGATTGATAGGATGGTCTCAGTTACGCATCAGCGGTCAGGTCGACGCCACCACCTTCCCCCCTCCGCGGCGAGTGGCCTACCTTGACATCGTGTATACGGCGGCCCGTGCATACTCGTACATCTGAATAATAGGCCTCTGTTGAGTTTATTATTAGCGAAGCTTGCATCCAGTAGAAGTCCTCAAAAGCCACCTGCGACTTATACGTCGGTCAATGATTTTGGACCACATACAGACCTGATTTTTCGGGGGCGACTTATACGCGAGCATATATACGCGAGCATATATGGTACTGCTTTTTCTTATCTGTTTTGCAGTACCGGCAGCTGCCGAGGCAGTCAAGTCGACCGCCGTCCAGTCGACGCCCGATGTGGAGACCATCGCCCCGTCTCACTGGGAGTACTACCGCGGTCCCCTTGAGTCCTGCATCCTCCGGATGTACCAGTCCACGCTGCCGCACATCGCACCTTCGTCCAATCACCGCGCACTGATGCTGGTGCGGTCCTTCATGCTGCGGTCGTGGCGTCTTACCAACGGCAGTGTCGATATCATCAGCGTGAAACAGATTGAAAATCCACTGCTGTACCGGCGATACGTCTCCCGACGGCGCGAGATTGCCCTCGCAGCTCAGGGCCGCAAACAGCCGATTGTCGAGATAGGAAATCTGCCCAACCAGAAGGACGTTAACACGAACGTACACGGTAAACGTTTCCTTCTCTGTCACAGGTTTCTGCTGAATTTGTCTGTTTACTGTAGTTGATTGTAGTGTCTGTTCAGTTAGCTTCCTGGGCTTCCGAAGTGACTGCATTTTGTGAATATCAAACTGAATCTGAGTCTACACAATGGTGCAGTGGTGCTGTTCGCGAATGATGTCATAAATAGCTCAAATTCCGACGAACAGTAGCATAATTTAGACCGTCAGATGAACGTTGTCCTAAAGTTACGCTAACACGCTGCGTCGCCGACACAACTTTTCCATGTACTTTTGCAATATTAAACGGTGTTAGAATTGAAATCACGCACAACATTGCGCCCATTAACCTTCACTCATCCATTAGCGTCACTGGCCTGTCGCAGCGTTCGAATGTTTGTCCGATGTTGACTGACCTGGATAGTTAGGTCAACCTATTTTTTATAGAAAAATTGGTGCAATAGCGAACAGTGCTATTCTGTTGTTCATTCTCATTAACTCTGGTATTTCGTTGAATGCATGTTTGTCTGACAGGTCTTTTCTGTGGCTGGTCCATCAGTCTGGAACTTATTACCTGACATTTTAAACGATCCTCTGACATTGACAGAGACAACTTCAAATGTCTGTTTAAGGTGCATCTGTATTTAACGCACTGAATCGTCCGGCATATTAAAGCTTCTACGATGCTGCACTATACAAATTTGCATTTTACTTTACTTTCAAAACCCTAGAACGCCCACTGTTGCCATATTGGTGCAGCTATAAAGCATCCTGTGGCAGACCGGGTTAAGCAGTCATTGGTAATTTTTGACATCCGGGCACTCTGATGCTCAGTCTTGTGCTGATGTGCTGTTAAGAATCTTGCTCACTCACTCTGGTTTTCTTTACCATTTGTCGTCAATTTCTGCAACTGACTTGTGGCCTAAGTTGCGGGCAGCTATAAGTTCACTTCATTGCCTTGCGGACCTGTTATGCTATTGAATACTATATTTGAATGTTTGTTTATTTTTTTCTGTTTCCAAACTCCTCCTAAACGCCGCGTCCTACGACGGCAAAATTCGGCACGCAGCCGCGTGACGACCATGTCCAGGACTTCTGTTGGTTTTTGTGTCTATAGGCGTCGTCGTTACCAAAAAATGACATTTTTGAACAAAAATGCTTGAATGTAAACAAACACTTCGCAGCACTGACGGCCGGTTGGCTAGGCTAGCTGACTAGCTGCACCAAGGCGTGGCAGGCCTGTGCTATTAATAGCCTTACTATTAAAAGCACAGGCCAATCAAGCTATAGCCGCCCAACAGATGGCAACGGCTTGTCGAATATTGTTATTGCTTGTCAAATGAAACGAATGGATGGACGGACGGATGATTGCGTGTATATATGATAGGTCTCAACGCGCTGGATAAGACACTCCACAAAGAGCTGAATGAGTGTTTTCTGCTCCACGGCACCTCGAGTAGTTCGGTGGATGCGATCGCGCACCTCGGTCTCGACGTTCGACTGTCACGAGACACCGCTCTCTACGGCCGCGGCATCTACTTAGCCGAGGGTCTCGACAAGGCGTTCCTCTATACCGGTATATTCTCTCTTTCGTCAAATTCTGGTTTTATATTTAAATTTTGAAGTGAAATTTTTAAAACGTCGATTCGTCCTATGTGGGCTTGAGAGCATTGTAGTATAAGCCCATCTCGTTTAATGGCCGAGTGTCGTATGAGGCGACTGAACCAGGGTAGTTTTGTTTTGCTGTGTTTTGTGTTCTTTCATTTTTGTGAGTTGTGTTTAGTTTGTGTATTGACAGCATTTTTAGTTTGTCTTCTGTCCTCTATTTTCCAACGTGAACCAACGTGAATTGTGGCACTGTATGGCCTAATTGTGCTGATGTGCCATTAAGAATCTACTCACTCGCTCACTTAAATTTTGAATTTTTATTTTTTATTAACCGAGCACGTAACGATCGTGAGTGGGTCACAGCAAATTGGTCTGTCGTCTCTAGTACAATCAGCATGTGAGTATAAGCACAGTTTGAGCTCGAAGAGTTAGCACTGGATCAGTCCGATTGGCGATCGCACTGCAAGTGCGAGAGATCAATCCAGCAGTTTGAAACAGATCGTGTCCATATACTGGAAACCAAGCGGGTACAGCGGAAGACGGGAAAATTTCTGAACGCTGCCAGCTTCCTCTGTGACACCTGCGGACGTTCTTGTGCGTCGAAGATCGATTGGGTTATATGCTCATTGTTGTACACCATCAGCCGACCTGAGTCTACTGTAGTCCGCGTTCCATCGTGTCCACGGCTCAGTCCATTATCATCGTCGTGATTATTAATCTGGCAACGTGGGACACAGCTGGACTAGCCAGGTCATCACGACGCCGAACTTGCTACGTTCATGTGTCTCACATCATTGCTGTCGTGGAGAAGTGCTGGCTGCCGGTGAACCAAAACATCAACAAATCTGTGACCATTGCAGATTGTCGGACTAGTCTCACAGCTTCAAAGCCACAAGCGTTAACCCTTTTATGCCCACTGTTGACATATGGGTACAGCTATAAAGCATCATGTGCAAGACCGGGTTAAGTCGTCATTTGTAATTTTTGCCGTCAGGGCACTGTGACGCTCAGGGTTGAGCATCAGAGTGCCCGAATGCCAAAAATTACAAATGATGGCTTAACCCGGTCCTGCGCAGGATGCTTTTTTGCTGTACCCATAGGGCAACAGTGGGCGTCAAAGGGTTAAAGTTTTATACAGTAGACCCAATCATTGTGCACAGCCAAAGATAATTTATTAGCCGACTTGTAATTTCGTCAATTGATGTCCACGTAGAATTTGGACTGAAACAATATGGTGGAATTTCCAGCCTAATCTTTCGCCAAAGACTTCAGTACTTTGTGCACAAAAATGAAGTACAGCAGTCTACTGCTTGTTGTAGAGATCGATACTACTGAATATGTTCTGAAGGATCAATTGAACATGAAATTAGAGAAACCCTACAACATGGCCAATGTTCGGCTGGGGATTGTGAGCCTTCAGTTTTGGGGATGTAGATAGACCACCTGAGTAGCCCAATGGTATAGGCTCCCTCCCAACAGTAACTATAAGCCTTTCTCACCGTTTTTGCAGTGCTTCGACTTGTCATGGACAGACAGACAGATGGAGTTGGTCTAGAAAAATGTAAGAACTGGGTGTATTGCATTACACGCTTATTGCAGTCAAATTTACCCACTTTTGCACGGAACACACGACCAGCCATCGCTGTGTTCGCGACATGTAAGTAAAGTTACTCAGTTCTTCCACCCAAAAATGTCATACGACTCGGCAAAGACAAGTAAGTTGAATTATTCAATTAATGCTGCCAAAGCGCTTTTCAAATGCGTAAGGTTTATAACTGAGTAATTCAATTAACTCACATTTTGAAAAATTCACACATACTTTTCTTTGAAAAAAACATATAATAAACCTTACAGATACAGATCTAAACACGCAGAGCCTAAATAACGCAACGGCGGCAAGGACAAGGTAAGTGAAGTTACTCAGTTCTTCCACGCAGCCCTTCAAATGACGGCTTGGCCCGGTCTTGCACAGGATGCTTTTTGCTGTACCCATAGTTCAACAGTGGGCATCAAAAGGTTAAAGTTTTATACAGTAGACCCAATCACCGTGCACAGCCAAACTCGGCACTTTACACTAAAGTGCATCGGCTCCTAAAAAATTATGTATATCGGTTGCCAGCCCATAATGTCTTCAAAGTAGCTGTTCGGATTTGACCGGGCCGAGCCGATTTTCATGCAAGACCTTTGTTGGTGTAGATTTCATGCAGAAGAAGTCGAAGCTGAGCAAACAGTGTGTCATAGTTGTCCGTACGACGCTCGGCCGCATCTACCAGACGAAGAACATGCACCAGTTCTGTCGACCGCCGTGTGCCATGCCGGGGTGTCAAGACATGGACCAGTGCAAGCAGCACGGCGACTTCTATGACTCCGTTCTCGGTGCCGACGCGCGCTGTATGCGTCCGCGTGAATTCATCGTGTTTGACGGGTCGCAGTGCTACCCCGAACTGGTCGTGACGTTCCAGGTTCTTCCAGCCTGCATCCGTAGATGATGGTCTCTTGTCAGTATTGGACGTCGTGGACGATTAGTCATCGAATGTCTGCATTTAAACACACTTTCCACATTCCGTTGTGTAATGTGGAACTTACCCGGGGTACTGGAGCAGTTTCTGACCATATGTCTTTTGTTAGGCCACCAGTGTTCGATATTGTAGGTCTGCAGGGAGCCAGGTTCTCCAAGAATAGTTTGCAGCTTTGCAAGTTTGTGGCTGCATTGGCTAGTAAGTTTGTCGGCATTTGTTATCAGGGTCCTATCCATGGTCAATTGTTACTCACCTTTTCTCTATGCAAACCTCAAAATTCAGTCACTCGGGGTAACATTTAGCCTTTTTTGTTTAAACCAACGTTTTAAATCAGTTTATACCCAGATTTGGCTTAAAACTGAGCTGTGCAGATTAAGTGATCCTGAACTTAGGTTTAATTAAAACCAGTTGCAAGCATTAAAACAGAGATTGCAACCATTTTGAAGAACATACTTTGATGTTACTTTTAAACTAAATTCAGTCACTCTGAATAGTCTAGCCTTAAAGAAAAATTATATGAACTGCAGCTATATAGACACTTTTACGAAAATTTTAATCTTAATAGATTTGGTTAACAAAAGTAAGTATATTTGTCAAGTGCACACTGTCAGGGAGATGCCTGCCGAATCTGAGGCGCACACTGAGGTGGGGCATTAAGGAGGCGGGAGGTTATAGAAATAAGTTTTGAGTTTGCACCGAAAACTGAGTATAAATGCTACTGTGAATAGCCACAGGAAGGGAGTTCCTACACCCCTGTAATTGTTGGAGCGACTGCAGCAGAAGTACGAGAATCTCTAATGAATTATTTCAGATTTTTTTGGCTTGCTTCTTATCTGGTTGGTTTTAAAAACCGGAGTAAATCTTGGCATTCTTTGAAACCCAGATTTCATTTCAGTTTGCAATTCTGTTCGTAATTGTCGGTGTGTGTGGCTAAGCTAAGAAGCTATTTGTGGTCTGCCTTTTGCCCTTCAATTGCCAAGTTGAACTCTGAATTCATTTGGGGGGCAATACTTGCTGGTAAAAACATTAAAATTGGCTATCTCAACATGGTTTACTAGTGCTATGATAAGACATTTGTGTGTACAATTAATGTTCAACAGTCGTTTGACATCAACATAATGATTCCATTAATGGTCTCATGTTGACCCACTTGTCATTCGTTCTTTTTATAGACCACCTAATCAGCAACACTGTTTACTGAAACTTACAAAGTAATTAGTTTTCAAATCTGTAAAAAGTCCTTGAAATTTAATATTTTCCAAAATATTGACGATGAATTTGTTGTCGTACGCATTGTGCTGTTGGCATTCAGTGAACTGACAGCTAACGACATAGTTCTCTTACAGTTCATTTTCAGGTTGATAATAGCAGCTAATATCGATGTTGTAAGTAATAGCTGAATTTGTATTTCTTAAATTCATGCACATTTATCATCAGTTTTCGTTGTCAGCTGACTGCAGATAGAGGGACCTGTCCTACCGTAGTACCGTCCAGTAAGAGGCCGGAGGTCGCTGGTTGGGCGATGAAAGTCTGATGTGCTCAGAGAGTTGTGGCCTGCGTTTGACCGTCGATCAGTTTAATTTTGGGACGACCACATACCCGGAACTGTGCTGAAGTCTGTATTAAACGGGAACCGAGTCGGGGGAGGTTATCTAGTTGTGGAAATGGATCCGAAGCAACGAAGGATGTTTATCAGTGTGATTAATTCACAGCGTTTCACAGCAGCTGATAAAATGAGTGAAGCTCACACTGTGTCACGCCGTCGAGTCTCTTGCTTTCGCGGGTGTTAAACTCTACTCAGGCTACAGTGTACAAGTCTGTCGCTCGTTACAGCAGACCAGATGGTCTGCACGTTCGATACTGCATGGACCACGTGGTCTTTTGGTTGATTTTATCGATAAGATGCGCTGAGTAAATGCTGGCTCGTCTGCATTGTCGTAACTGGTCCGGCGAACGCGGTGCTTGCTCGCGGGTATTAGTTCGACCAGTGGGTGATTTTAACTTTACAGCCAGCCACAGCTGAACAAAACAACGATAGTGTAGCTGGAGAATGTTCTGAAATGCTGCATGAGTGTCTGGTGGTGCAGCGGTTAGGGCGTCGCACTTCCGACCTTGCAGTCATGGGTTTGATTCCCGGTCCGGGCGTTATCAAACACCTAGATCAACTCAGCCTTCCATCCCTCCAGGGTAGGTAAATCGAGTACCAGCCTTCACTGGCTGAGGTTAAGGCGGGGTGTGTTCGCTTGTGTCGGGTGGCAGGTAATACTGTGTGATCCCATATGACAAGCGTCACCCCGTAGTTCTGAGATGGATTTCCGTTAAGAACTTATCACTGCTTTAACCTTTTTTGCTTTACAGAATGCACCTTTCTGCCCAAATGTGATTTAATTTTCCGGGGTCCCCTTCCGAGATCCAAACCGCGAAGGAAGGAGGTATCCCTACCAGACACTCACTATCCGTTGTGGATGGACTTAGGCTATTCCGTCCCCCCAACCCTCCAAAAATTGCCGGACCAGTGTCCAATAGCCTTATAGTAAAGCCTGTCTGTATATCAGAATGCGAGTCATGAACAGTAGTCAACGTCTCTTCACGAGTTGCAGTCTGTGTGCTAATTAATTTGTTTGATAGTTGTTAATATTATTTCATTATGTGTCGTGGTATTAGACAGTGTATTTTCGTTGCATTTAGCAAAAATTGTATAGGTTTATGTTTGTTTCATTGATGTTCGCCAATTTTTCTGGTTAATTAAATGTCAGTCTCTACTCTCTCTCTCTCTCTCTCTCTCTATATATATATATATATATATATATATATATATATATATTGTTGTGTTTTTACAGCTGGACTTTTTCACCGTAGCCGAGTAGTGGGTTAGCCTACTCCACAAGATTAACATAGTAATATTACAGAACATATTACGGGAGAAAAACGTAACACTGTGGGTGTTGGCAGCGAACAGTGGTATAAGAAAGGAATCATTTTAGTTCACTTTTTAACTTCTGCTGATTTAAATAGGCCTGGCGACGAATGCGCAAGATTGCAAGTGACCTTTCTGAAAGCGTTAGTAGAGATAGACTTAACTCTGAATCCATGCGAATATCACGCCAAATGACTGAGAGTTGTTGCTAGGTCCGCTGAACATTTTGAGGCCAGCAAAGAATGTAGACCGCAGAACTGACAGTGAAAATGCGATCTTGCTAGACTAGATCGTTTTGTGACAAACTGACGATCGACAGACAGACAGACGGCGGAAACACGATATTAATACGTGCGTACTGTAAAACCGTTAATTTTGGCTGCCCTTAATTTGGTGGTTAGAGGTATAAAATTATTATTATGGCGTCCTTAATTTTGGAGTTTGGCCAGAATCTCTTGGAGAATTCATTACTACTTGAATGTCATCAACTTTATCCAGGCAGCGACTGTGTTCACGCAAGACAGTGCTGTGTCACACCACGCACAAGCGACGCAACAGTTTCTACGAGAGAACAGACGAGGCTTCATAGCTGCCGATGACTGGGAGTCGTATTCAATCTCAAGATCTCAGTCATTCCTTAGGCTTACTGCAGTTGGGATATCCTGCAGGATTAGTTGGTGTACGAAGACCGACGACTTCCGTTCACAAATGTACAGGAGCTCAAAGAGGCTGTCACAAACAATTGGAAAGAGGTCTGCCTCGAGTCAGTTCGAAAATCCATTGCACAATGTAAAAGAAGATTGAATAAGCTTACATTTAACTAGAAATACGTTCTATGGAACGCGGTATCTGTCCCATATTGCTGTGTTCTATTTTGCGTTAAAACGTTCTTTCTTTAACATTTAAAAACGTTATTGGTCAACAAAGGCACCAATGTTAGCAGATTTTGGGTCACATGACATCATCGGTCACGTGACCATACGACTCGCAGTGGGTGGTTTCCTATAGGTGGTCCATTGACACCAACCCATGGGTGACCCTAATTGGTCGTTCTAAAATTTGACTCACATCATTCGATAGCCCGACCCTGAAAACCCCTGTTAGACGTAAACATCTAAGAGATATCTCTTATACAAGCCGAGTTATAGCCGATTTTGTCCCAAATTTCGTTGCCATGGCAACTGGGTTCGGTCGTGGTAGAATTTATCTGGCATCATTCAATAGCCTGAGCCTGAAAAATCCCTGTTATACGCAAAAATCTCCGGGATATCTCTTATATAAGCGGAGTTATAGCCGATTTTGTCGCAAATTTCGTTGCAGTGACAACCAAGGTCAGTCGTTGTAATATTTGACTGACAACATTCGATAGCCCTACCCCAAAAACCCCCTATCAGACGCAAACATCTAAGAGATATCTCTTATACAAGCCGAGTTATAGCCAATTTTGTCCCAAATTTCGTTGCCATGGCAACGGGGGTAGGGCGCTGTAATATTTGACTGACACCAGTCGATAGCCCGA
>Ga0056114_1000545_pt1 | contig 13699 bp, 9 predicted proteins | sample WorMetHERISLAND1_FD_77005 | JGI IMG/M metagenome (GOLD analysis project Ga0056114, IMG submission 77005) | Marine gutless worms symbiont microbial communities from Max Planck institute for Marine Microbiology, Germany - Olavius loisae HERON... ...
CATCTGAGGTGAGGTGGGATCTTTATTAATAATTTTATTGCAAATTTCCAACTGAGTACGTCGGTGAAAGAATTGTGAAAATCGGTCAATATTTAGCAAAGATATGGACAAGAGTATCGTGTCGCCCTTTTTTTGACTCACGATGTAGATGTCAGACGCATTCTAGAATACATAAACAAAACTGTTTCAAATGACTTAGTGACGGACCAATGTCAAGTTTCGTTGACTATACAGAATCCTGATAACAAGTAGTACTAATATATTTGTGCTCTTTAATTTTGCAGTTTTGTTTACTCACTCACTCACTCACTAGTCGACCATCTTCGATGACGGTTGGCGACAGCGGATGACCACTCTATTGTCTCTCTTCTCCACTGCTCCCTATCTTGTGACATCTCCTTCAGCTGAATGTAGCTACAGCCACTCCGCTCTTCTATGTCGTCCATCTTTTGGGTCTTCCTTGGTGATGTAAACCATCTACACTGCCCTCCAAGATTGTCAATGCCAAATTTCCTGCACTTCCCCTGGTAACGTGTCCAAAGTACTGTAGTTTCATCCGAGCCACCTTCCCCATTAACTCCCTTTCCAGACCAATCTCTTCTAATATTGATATATTTTGTTTACCGTGTGAATATTGTGAGATAGGCACATGAACACTAATGGTTTTACAATATAGGTCTTATTTCTTCCATCTCGTTGCGTCTCATACACAGTGTTTAACAGCATGTTTCTTGTGATTGCTGAATGCGGCTGTAGAGCGTGTGTGGTGGCTGTTGTCTGTAGGCAGATGGAGATGTCAAGAAAGTGTCAACATGCAGTGGTCAACTTGTGTGCTGCCGTGCTGCTGCTGTGTGTACTGTACACGGCCGGCATTCACGTGACAGTTCATGCCATCATTTGTCGTGTCGTTGGAGTCTCTCTTCACTATCTCTCACTCAGCGTTCTCCTGTGGATCACTCTCATCAACTAGTCAGTATTTTATCACAGCATGATGCTGGTATAATATTCTGTCACACTCCAGTATTTTGTCAGAATGGCTAAACGTTAGGGACCTGCGAATCGTTTTTTTCGTTCGAATCGAATCTCGAATCGAACTGGCCGTATACCACGCAAGCCGTAACACAGCCTAATGGACTGCAGGCGTACCGTACAGCCCATGGTACAGCCTGTTACGCTTGCAGCGAATATTTAATCCATCGGTATTTTGTATTTGTGACGAACGAGAGTGATGTACGGACTACGGAACTCCGAACTGAGTACTTGTTTAATTCGACTCAGTCATAAAACGCGTCAAACAATGCTGTTGTACCCTTATTTTACTCCCAAAGTCGACTTGAAACGCAAATTAACCACCACCAATCGTTTCTTTACGAATGACGATTGACAGCGCGGATGATTCGAAAATTTCGAATCGGACCATCCATACGAATCGAATCTCGAATCGGACGTACAATTCGAAATCGAATCGAATCACGAAGCTTCGCAGGTCCCTACTAAACGTATTGTCAATACCCCCTCGAACTCCATTTGACCACATCTGAGCTATGGTTTGGTCAGGAGCAAGAGGGAATATTGCCATAACTGCTGTCTAGTAGTTGTATTGTGTAGCTTTGTATAGTTGCACAGTCATTTGAGCAGCTCACAGGTTCTGTCTGCCAGATTTGGCTTCATCTCACTGGGTTCACTCACTGTGCTTAGGTTACTTTATGTGTGTTAGATTATTTTCTTGTGTAATATCTGCATGCATGTTGTATTATTGTAACACGGTGAGGTGAGCATGGTTAGACTGAGGCCTGTCTGGATGACTAACCACCCACCTTCAGTACTTTGATACTGTTGGTTGGTCTTTTGACCTGTAAAAACCGTTGGCCATATAACCTATATTGTGTTGGTGCAGACGTAAAACCCTGTCAAAATTCTTAAACCTCTTGGTAGCCCATCATTCTAGTTTTGTCTGAACTAAACACCATTATGAAATTGCCATTTAACAGGGTTGTAAAATTTGAACATTTGATGAGCTTGTCTCCACAGTTGACTGCTTTGTAAACAAGATCAACCAAGTTGTATTGATATCGCTGTGTGGTGGTCAAGTACAATGAATTGACAGCAACGAATCCAGCATTCGTCATTGTTGGTTTATTGCAGCCAACTTTGTCTTTGACACAATGGTCAGATGTTTACACAGCGCTGATAAAATACTGATGGATGGACAGCTTAGTTGATACAATACATCTTTGCAGTGGAATGAGATATGCATTTCAAATGACTGACAAAAACCTACCAAGATTGACTGCACTGATGGATGAACAATCCATTTGCAATAGTGTAGCTTATTGTTTCACATCATGAATTGCAATGCCAAGCTGTTCTGAAAAACTATTAAGTATCAGTGAAACCTGAATATGACTTACCAGACACAATAGATCTATGACTTAAGCTTGGACAAGTTACAGTAATGATGACATTCGATAGGTGTTGGCAGTTTCTAGTTACAATATTTGCACATACCGGTAGTATTGTTGTTGGCATTTTTGTTTTCTGTTTTTTTTGCTAACTGTTCACTGGGCTGTTGTAATGTGAGTTTATACATGTAGTGTTGCTATGTTGGCATTTCTGTTGACAGTAAGCTGTACAACAAGCTGGCGAAAATGCACCGACCTCGCCCAGTGTCGGATGAGGCAACTGGAGAGCCACCGAGGCCGAAGCCTGTACTAACCAGCTACCTGCTGGGCTGGGGCGTTGCAGTCATCTTGTGTGGTATCAGTGGTGCCATCAATTGGATCAACTATGCTCAACAACACTAGTACGTTTATCATCTGTTGTTTATCATGGCCAGCAGTTTTCATAGTACTGCATGCTTTACAGGGCACACTGCTAATTTGCTTCAAATTTCAGATTTTAATTTACAGGATGTATCATATACAACTATAATAACAGTACTAGTGATAATAAAAATAATATTGTATTTATAATCATAGTGTAGATTTGTGAGGTGCACATGTCAGCATTGAAGCCAAACCTGAGGACAATAAACTGAGTATTTATTCAGTAACATTAAATGTTACAAATTGTGTACGTTGTTAGGCTAATGGACTTTCTGTGTCTAAGTAAAATAGTGTAGAAATAACACAATTCTGAAATGTACAGGTAGTTCTCGCAGACCAATTAATGTAAAATGTCCATGCAGCGGAGTTGTAAGTGGACTCCAGTCTTTTTGTGTCAGCAGAGCTGTGAATATGGGAAATGGCACAATAATACCAGATTAGGTGAATTAAACAGCCAGTGTATTAGTGTGTTGTAAGTTGCACCGTACTCATAAAGTGGAAGTATGCCGACCTGTATAAGTTGGAAACGTGATGTCTGAGAGCAAGACTGCTATTAGTGGCTACTCCATGAGTAACTCGTCTTCTCCACACTGCGCATTCCTAGTGATAGTAATGCCTCATGTAGGTAGGAAATTATATGACATGGCTTGGAGTACCAAGCAAAATAGATTTTGATTTGCCATTAAGACTTGCTTCATTAGTACAAAGTTCTTTCTGTTAGCAAAACTCCATTACTGTTGTAAACCCTAATGTTTTACAGTTCCAAACCTCTAAATCAGTTCAGGAATTGCGTTTGATCAAACATTGCATTTTTTCGTCATCCTGCACATGCAGACAGCACTGCGTAAAAATGAACAATGCTGCTTCCCATAGTTTAGTGAGGACCAATCGCAAATTTCAAATTTTTAAGGTCAGTGTAGAATACTGTCGTTGAAATTTCACGTTTTTTGCCCTGCAAAAAAAGCTAAATAATGAACATGGAAACAAGACGGGTTTGGCAGTATTCATATACTTCTGTCCATTGGTAATACATGTATGTGTTTGCATTTAACTGACATGTGATATGAGCTCCATGAGACTGTAAATGACTCCATTTGTGTTTGTTGACGTTTATATTTGTAGTTGTTTCCTGACGCTGGAGGCAGCAGTGCTGACTTGCTTCGTTCCTGCTGGAGTTCTCGTCATTATAAATATCTTGATTGCATTTCGCATTTGTTGCCTTTTACGCGAGCCTCTTCGCACGACGCCTCTGAACAGAAATCCATGCGATGATCCAGACACTGACGAAACTCATGATAATGAGATCGAAATACTGTCTTCCGGCCGGGATCAGCCAGATTATCGATCAATGCAGTCCGGCTCCCCGGCACCAAGCACAGAGCGACCTGTTAACGATCTTGATCCGGTTTATCGTCCATGGATGCAGCTTTTTGCAGTCGTCGTCCTGTTGTTGCTGTTCTGTTTGACGTGGATGTCTGCAGTTTTTGTTATCGTGCCACCGTTCGAATTCTCCCACGATACTGTTGTGTATCGGTGCATCTATGCCATACTGGCTGCCATTCTGGGTCTGTTCTTCATTTTGTATTACTGCGTATGTCGCAGTGACTTGCAGTCGGCGTGTCTTTGCCACAAACAAGCAGTGTTGAGCGAATCAAGTCGCTGGCAATATGTGAAAGCCACAAACGGCAACACATCACGTGCGATTGAGAAGCTACATGAGAATGGGTCGGCAGTGTGCGACGGTCGTGGCGTGGATGAATTGTCGGCAGTACTTGCTCCAGAATCTCTGTCGATCACAGCCAAGTCCGTCCACTCCGATGCGGGTCACAGTACCGGTACAAAAGTCAACGGGTCACAGTTTACCGCACCTGTTGTTTCCATTGAAGACTGTGTTGCGTTCTACAACCCACGACAGAACGGCGTGGCGCGGAAGTACTGGGAACGCAGCCGGAAGAAGCGCGCGATGGCAAATCTGTATCACAACGAAGCTCAGTTGCACCGCTTCGGCGACGACTCGAAGCCGGACGGCACAAGCGGCAACACAACTCCCAACGGCAACGTGAAGTCCACTGTCAACGGTGTTCAGCAGAAAGTGGTAACAGCAGCCGTTGAGAATATCCCACAACATGTAATTGAGCTGTCGGACGAACAGCAACCATTACTGTCGGGGGTGAATCTTTGTTTAGCTGGCAGTGACTGCCAAAAAACAGCTAGCCACTCAGGCAGCGACATTGGCGCTGACCGTTCAAATGCTGGGAAGTGTGATCCGATACCTGCGTCTGATCCTGTAATGGTGGCAGCTTCTTCGGTGGAACCGCGCAGCCAGTCTGACAGACAGATCTGTGGTAATTTGCAGACTTATGCAGAGAATGGTATAATGTCTACAGTGTCTGAATTGGGTGTTGAAGAATTGGTGATGCAACATTCGTCGTCTATCAGCGACGCTAAACAGGCCTCAAATTTTGACTCGAATAATGCAGAGTTGCTTTCTGCCAGTGACGTTAACTGCCTTCGTGTGACCAACTCACCAGAGAACTCAGAGAAAGATCTCACAGTGGAAAAGCGCCGAAAGCACAGCCCCAGCACTGGGACAGCACATGCTTTTATCAACAAAAACTACTGTGCCAATGTCGTTCCACGAGCTTCCTGTGCAGTACGCAAAGACAGCGAAGCTACTGAAACGTCTCTCGATGTTACAACAGTTTCAGACACCGGTGTAGCGGATGTCTGGGTACGACAGTACAGCAAGCCGTTGAAGCTTAAAACGGAAACAAGTGTTTAGGAACTATGCAATTATGCAGTAGTGCTGCAGTGTAGGTAAACGTGCCAAAGAAATTCTGTGTATAGACTTAGCAGTTTGTTCTGATACCGATCATGGTACTGCTGGCGACAGTTTACTATGCCTTTTGCTGGCACTGGTGTGTGGAGTAACCCATGACAGAACTACAGCAGTATTGCCCAGTCTGTATTCTCACCAAATGTTCCCTGTATTTATTTAGCATTTAGTGATATCCTCATGCAGTGTTCAACCAAAATAGCTATGCCTAGTCCATGTCTTGGCGATACCAGATCAGGTAAATACACTGTATCCACATAAAGATCGGTATACTGAAATTTCACATATAAATTTGACACTACAGTATTTTATGTCGGTATATTTTTTGACTAATTCGTACCATTCAAGATTTGTAATGTTATGAAGTGTTAAAATACCTACACACCAAAGATATCCATGCTTTGATGCTAATCGTGTTTTCGTATTTAACAAAGTGTTGACTGTTTGTGACACAGTCGACAGCAGTATCAAATGATGACACAGTTGTAATTGAAGATATGTACTGACTGCAACTTGTTTAAGTTTAGATTCTGACTTGTACAAATATTGTATCAGAAATTGTCCGTGTGTTGAGTGGGTATTAAACAGTTGTTTATTCCACTTGAGATTAAGTATGAAATCACCTGTAAAATAAATAGATATTAATGATGCTGAAATATCGTCTTTACACCAATTGCAATGAATGTGGAAAACTGGTCATTGCAAATACTAAAAATGGCATTGTACTGAAATTTTGTAGGCCTACTTGTGGCATTATAACTGAAATTCAGTGGTGTAAAATACTGTAGCATTGCAATTCCCACCATGTACCATAAAAAGGAACTGCTACTTAACCCATCCGAATTTGCTTAAATGTTAATAAAGAACACACATAATATTTTTCACCACAACTTTAACACATTCTTGCATTACGTTCGAAGTTCGAATGTGTAGCAAAGTGCAACAGATGAACTTAAAAATCATATCGTTATCATATTTGACAAAATGAAACTAAGTTTCCATGGGATGGCCTAGCTAAAATACGCTGCTGTTTGACTGCGTTATCGATCACGCACTGGTCCGGGCGTTACCATTGCTCGATGATATGCTGTCACAACTCATCCACATTTTGGAGTTTCCAGCAGTAAATGTGCCGTTGAAGAATGCTCCATATCTTGTAGTCGACCAGGTTGAGGTCTGGACTATTTGTGTGCCACAGTGATGGCAAGATGAAGTCTAGTATCGCGTGCTGAGCAGATGAACCATCTCCTGTGTGTGGTGAGCAGGCGCCGAATCTTGTTGGAAAGTGAAGTATCTGTGAACTCTCAAGTTCTTCCAAAGGAGAACTTCACTATAGTACTGACCGTTTGTTTTCATACCAGCGTGGGTTCCAATTGGGTACCGTCTGAGCAGTTTTCAACAACAGTCAAATTTCCTTTTCTTATTGCCAAGAGTTAACTCATAGCCTCTGCATTTCTTGTGACAACCGAGCTGTAAATTGTTAATGATTCTGCTGAGAGAGAGATTCCAGCTTGCCTGAGATCTGTCTCTGTGAGGAGTGGGACTGCGGAGCATATCCTGACTCAACACCGGACGCATAAGTGTCAACTGCTTTTCAGGAAACGGGGCCATTTTAACTTACTTTTATTGGTAATTTTCCATTGCAAAACTAACAAGAAAGCTGTGCTGCCACAAGGAAACCGTGCGATGCCGAAGCGAAGCCTAAATGCATACCGGGGTAATCTCTTTTAAACACGCCATTTGCCTTACTAATAAACCTTTAAACTTCCTCCGGCATAATTTAGCCGCTACTTGCATGCTTAAAATGCCGTTAAATCATACCCCTTCCCTATTCCAGTCAAAATTTCATGGTGATCCCCTTGGAGTAGATCCATGATGTTGGGGTCTGCAAAGAGCGAACACCCCATGCTAACTAATGGTGTAATTAATTTGGAAAAATTCCAATCTAAGTGATCACGATATCTCAACGTCACGGACAGACAGACGACTTTGCCGTAACAATACTGTGCTCGGCGTCAATAAATCAACAGCATCAACAAAAAACCCTGTAAATAAGTCGAGTTTCATTAATTTATATCCACTGGTTTGTTTTCTATGAGCAAATATATGCAGTTTCTTTTTATGGTACACTGTATTCACTAGACATTATGTTAGTTATTATTGAATGGTTTTTGTTTGTGTAATTGTGAATGTTTTTATACGAATCAAAGTAGATATTGTCAAGCTGTGGTGCAGACTTATTGCATTTTATCGTATTTATTCAATAATATGTGCATTAGCAATAGCATGTATACGTGTTATAGTCTAGTCTGTAATTCGACTGCTGAAACTAGTTTGCAGTGTAATTATGCAATTTGTTGTGATATTACGTACTTTATTACATAGAAGACAGCTAGCCGTCTAGCTACTACTGAATGCAGTGTTTTCAGAGAACAGCTATTAAAAAGAAAGTTACAGCACATCATATAATAATTCATAGTGGTATTACTGATTGGTATTAAATGTGTATGCCCCCTGTGGGCTTGGGAGCGTTATAGAATAAGTCATCCAAGGAAACTTTCAAGAAGTGTTGTTTAAAAAAAGATAGAATATTCTGATATCTGATGCTGATAACTGTCAGCATGGCGATTTACAACTACAAGGCCGGTGTTCATAGGAGAAAGACGACGTGCATTATCTAAACCACTCTACAAAGTTCAGTTACCTCACTCTACTTCTCAAGAGCATGGATATCTGTAGGATTTCAGCTGTAGTCAGCAACTGGATTGAAGATTTTATAGTATACACAGTACAACAGCTAGTATAGAAACAGCTTTATAATGTCACCAAAAACAGGTACAATTAACGTAGTAAATTACATTAAACTAACTGCCATTAAAATTCACAGTAACACTACATACATCACCATGCATGGTTACCATCTTTCTTATGGCATTTTGAGCACTGAGATTAGACCAGTGGCATGTGAAAAGGTCGAAGCTATATAGAAATTTTGTTGAATGATATCAAAACCTACACTATAGCATCAGGTAGTCAGGGTAGTGTCTGTCAGACAACAGACTGAGAAACAGACCACGTCAGATATTGGAACTGGTAGTTGAATATGCAGTCTAATATATTGAGTTACAGTTACCAATCATAACTAAAAACAGACGAAATTAAAGTAATACTGTAATCTCGTATTTTACAGACAAACTCGAGGGCCTTGTCAGAGTAAGCATCATATTGGTTGACTACAGTTGTTGCCAAGAAAGAGATGCAACATGCAATGGCAAATAGTGGATGAATAAATCAATAAGTTATTAAAGTACTAATTTTGTCAAAAAATTTCTGAACCTAAACAAAAATGCAGTCAGTAATTTGCATAATGCTGGAAAAACAGTGAGTGCACATATCATCACAAAGCATAAACTGAATTTAATTTTGAGGGATGCATGCTACGTCAGCCAACAATGACCACCAACGTTGACTGACAATGTCAGCCCACATGACCAGCAACAGCAACAATTCAAGGTTACTTGTAAAAACGTGATATTGACTAACTAATGTTTAAACTGCGAACGGACGCTAACATTCAGAGCATCAGTACTCTGTTTCACCGGACTCTGTCACAATTGCACGTGAAGTTAACAGTCAACACTTCAAACTGATGCTACGAAGCATCTGAAGCAGGCTCAACAACAGAAGCGTCTTTCTCAGTGGCCAGAGAACTGCTTCCAACAGACTTCATCAACGTCTCGTCCCACATTTCACCAACAACTTGAAAGACTCGACTCACGTCCTTGGACTGCGACTGCTCAGCTTCTCCAACATCTACAACCACGGCCAATAATCACACCAGTAAATACAGCTTAATCCAGTAATCTGCCATTTCAATTCTGAGAATTGCGCACTTGCCCAATAGCATACTGTAAAAAGGCCATTAACATCTTACATTACTTTTATGGTGAGTTGAAAAAAGACTGTTTAGCTGGAGTGAAAGAATAATTAATGTTCAGTAGAAGTGTTACGGAGAGTTAACTAAATTAAGACAAATATTAACAGCATTTCAGACGAGTAAGAAAAGATGGACTGGACACATTAAGACGTAACTGACCATGGAGAGAAATATTGGAAGGTAGAGAATGAAGGGGAAAAGAAAACCAAGAAGCAAAATAATACAGATGTTGGACGATGTCTTAAGAAAAGAAATATCCAATAGTCAAGACTGAAGCAGAAGATAGGATTAACTAGAACTGAAACTAAAAGGATGTCATAAACCTGCTATATTGTAGCAGTTAACCAGCGAGACAATTATTATTGCATCAAACTAATATGCAGTGGGATTATTGTAAAACCCTTTGTTTTGGTGCCCTTAATTTCAGCTTTTTTTGCTTGCTTAAGTACTTCTGGTAATACAGTATTACTTACTGAATACTGAATATTCGTGGCCCGTTATTTTCACCAATTTGATGAGGTTCTGTCATTCACGAAACAAAGGGCACACTAAAATTTCAGGTTTTACAATATTCATGCAAGTCACTCAGTTTCACGATGGCCAAGTGACCTGTATTTTTGCCGCTCAGTTGACTGTTCCATTTAGCAATCAAGTCGCTGCGGTCCAGCAACTTCTTCAAGTCATCGTCGCCGATCTGGGTGTCTTTCACTGCCTCATGGCATTCAGACTCTTGCAGCAGTGTCAGCAACTCCTGCGGACTTATTGGCAACAAGTCGGCCTTGAAGCTGCCTTCAGACGACTTGAACTTCCCTGCATATACACGTATCAGCAGCGTTAACATTAATATGAGTCAAACACAGATTGTGAGTGAAAAAAATGGCATTACTTAAGGCGAGAGGGGGTGAAGCAGGAACAGTGATATATGACCTCCACACAGTAAGTGAAGCCAAAAGTGACATTTTAGTGGTATTTTTACTCCGTGCATGCTACGTTCTAACGTAGTGAAGAGGAGTATATGAAATTGATGACCAACCAACGACCCACCGACCTCTCATATAGAAAATTTCAAATGGTGATGTCTCCACTTCCATGTTTGGTTGTTGGTTCTAGGTTAGGATTTTCAGGGTTGGCAGACAGAGTGGCACTATTTCAGATAGAACAAATCCAAGATGGCCGCCATCTTGGATAATTTTGAATGGCCATATCTCTGCAACGTGTGAATAGGGTTTTCGGGGTCAGCAGATCAAATGGCACTATTTCTGGTTCGATCAAATCCAAGATGGTGGCCAAGAGATTGGAGCTAGACTTATTTCGGATGCGTAAGAAGAGGCAGAGAATAAGAGATCAGCTTTGAACTATGTCCATTGTAAACTAATGTGTCGAACTATGTAGGCAAATTTGAGAATATAATGTGCGGGGAGTAATTAGATTGTTCATTAGATTGTAAAGATCATACACGAAACTGATAGCAACTGTCAGCCCCATGGGACTAAACATTACATGAACAAGAAGAGGGCTGTCACACTAGCAAGAGACTTAACTCCTCCAGTCCTACGTTCAGTCACTGCAGAGTTGGAAAATGAAGTCTGCAAACTGCTCTGCCTTTCAGGCACTTTTGTAAACGATAAAAGAATACTTGTACCAAAGACTAGAAGAAGAAAAGCTATCACCTTTATGTATGACTAGTTTCTCCAGCTTGCGTTTGGCGTTGGCTCTCTCAACGATCTTCTGATCAACTGTGTTGGCAGTGATTAATCGGTAGACAACGACTGGCCGGTTCTGACCAATACGATGACAGCGATCTTGTGCCTGCAGATCACTCTGAGGATTCTGTGTCGAACAAATCCACATCAAATACAACAACTCGCTGTCCATCAGTGATATTTTAGTTAAAGAATTAATTTTAGTTTTAGTATCAGTTCAGCAAAATATCACTGCTGTCCACAAACGAAAACCTGCTCATGTCCACTGTAATTTAACGTGTCGGATTATTCGCTCAACAAGTCAAAACAAATTAATGATAAATGAAATTTTTAAAACTACCTACTTCTGAAGTGTTAGTAAAGAGCTCAAATAATATGCTACATTCATTCAAACAGGACCATGAAGTTGACTGACCCAATCACTGTCGTAGATGACGACCGTGTCAGCCTGTGTCAGGTTAATTCCTAGTCCACCAGCTCTCGTACTCAGCAGGAACAGGAACACGTCATCCTTGCTGAAACGACCAATCTACAGCATCATCACATAACGATGAGATCTTTAGTTTGAGCTCAGTTCTGTGTGCCTAAATCTGCTATTGGTCTGTCATGTCTGTCAATCATCTGTCCTGCATCCAATGGACAGCAAGCAATCGTGCCAGTAGGGTAGGCCATAGCATCGCCTATGCTATCTACACCGGTATAAGCTGCACCGGCGTGTAGAAAAGCCAGACAGGTGTGTAGACCTTGTAACGTTAATTTACCAACAACGGCCAACGGTAAATAACAGTATAACACGTGACGTGTAAAACACACTGCATTTGCTCAAAACAAATAACCCCCAGCACAATGACAACAGCTTTTCATGACATTAGTCAATTCTGATAATTTTGGCAGGAAATTATGAACCTGTAGATGTTTGCTATCTTCTAGTACTGCAACTGCTAGCGTACGACTATGTTTAAGGTAAAGAACCAGTCTAAATGCTGTGAAAGCAAGTGATATATCGACGTAAAATGAAGATAATATTTTTGTCACAAACCAGTACACATGTAAGTTTGGTAGACAAAACTGAACTATGTTACCTCGTCATGTCGGTCGACCATCTTCATCGAGCCGTCCAGTCGGCAGTAGGAGTGCTGTCGGAAACAGCAGTAGTCCTCCAGTATGTCCATCATCTGAGTCATCTGTGAGAAGATCAGCACCTGTGATCCGTCCACACAGGACAACAAAGGCTGAGCAGATGTCAATGCAATGTTTACAGTTCATCGCATGTGTCCTCACTGTCAGCAACAACTCTTATCAGCAACAGTTCAATCAAACCTAACAAATCAGACTGTGTGACCTTTTAGAACATCTGGCCAGGTCTATTCCACATTAAACTAGAATTCAGAACCCATTAATAGGAAGAACATACTGACTAATGAGTCAGATAATCTCAGTTCATTTAGCAAAGTATCCGCAAAGACCACACTATTTCACAACATAGTTCAGCAATGTGATACCAACTACTGGGACCAGAAAAACACAACAGTTTACTAATCTAAATGGTACATTTCAATTCCACAACTGCAAGTCTTCTCGGTTCCAAACAAACACAGTCAATCAGTGACAAACCAGATGAACAGTTTTACCTTGTGTCCATTTTTCTTTAGTCCAGTTAACATTCGGTCGAGCAGTGTCAGTTTGCCACACACAGTGACCAGTGACTCGTCAACACGTAACTGTTCATTGTCCATTGGGTACTCGATGAGATAAGGGTGATTACAGCAACGACGCAGCAACGCCATCGAGTTGCGCAGCTGTATGTTGATCAGAGCCGTTGCAGGATGTCTGCTCTCCTCTTGCTTGCTGAACACATTCAGTCATTGGTCACAATCCTCCAACAACAGCTTACAACATACAGTTTCAAAACATCTTAACAACATTCAATACAGTTACACTATACACAGGTCAGGCTAAGCCAAGTTACAATAGAATTTTGAACACTATTGACATGTAATGCAACCTGTTCATCCCTTAACACTGGCATTGTTGCTGTTGCTGCTACTACTACTATTATTATTATTACTACTATTCTTAATATTTGTTATTATTATTTGCTATTACTTACTAGAAAACTAGAATAAACAAGAAAGCCCAGCTGACGCTGTCAAACCCGCGCGACATAAAAGCATGCCAAAATTGCTCCAATTCGACGTGTTTCGTTTCATTTCACCGAATTCCATTTCCTCAAATTGCCAATGCATACCTTCACGCGGTAGGCCTATATTCAGTCAGTCTCTAGGCCTATATAGTTGTACACAGTTTGAAATCCGGTGTTTGCCAATTATAAAGTTTCTTGTTCAAATTGCAAGTACTTAGTACATAGACTATATAGTTAGCTTCACACTGAATAATA
>Ga0056114_1000546_pt1 | contig 13697 bp, 2 predicted proteins | sample WorMetHERISLAND1_FD_77005 | JGI IMG/M metagenome (GOLD analysis project Ga0056114, IMG submission 77005) | Marine gutless worms symbiont microbial communities from Max Planck institute for Marine Microbiology, Germany - Olavius loisae HERON... ...
TGATCACAATTCACCAACGTTACAGACAGACAGACAGACAGACAGACAGACAGACAGACAGACAGACGACATGCGATCGCAATACCGCGCTTTGCACTATAGTGCATCGCGCGGTAAAAACGGTGGAGATGGAGCCATAGTTACTACTGAACATTAACAGTAAGTGAGTTGTTATCTATCAAATGGTGTCATGACCTTGCACGACCCCTAACCCGGCTTTCCAGGCCACGGTAGCCCTATACTTTTATAGGCGAATATCGCAAACGGTGTACGTATATTGTACGTACAGCTGCGGATAATTCATTTACTCAACCTGCAGTGTAATCTGCCGCTGACACGCGGTACCTTGGCTATAGCCGAGCCTCTTGTTATCTAAATTCGAAACTTTACGTCTGTGATAGGGTGTATTCATGTTTACGATGATAAGGGTTTGCGAAATTCTGTACCGTGCTACTCTACATAAGTTTTAACGTGCTATGGCGTTGATTTTCACTGATTTATGATCAAGTCGACAAGTCGTAGACGGCATTGCATGGCTCTGTTCTGTCGTTAATGCAGTGTTATATACAGTGAGGAATGTTCAATGTCGATTGTAGTGCTGCACAGTCGTTGTTGTAGTTGCTGACGCTGCGCCGGAATTTCGCAATGACGTCACCTGGACACATTCGAAACCACATCACGCCATCACCGACTTGTTGCAGTTCAGCGTCTTTCTTTAGTTAATCTAAATCTACCGAAATTAGCCCAAACTGAAAGAACTCGTAATTTTAAGTGGGGCTGCAACGCGATTGTCGTTCGAAATTTTTAATGATCAATCACACTGTCATTCGTATCTTTCTATACATCTTATAATGACTGACAATTTGGTGATGTAGGTCAGGTCACTCACTATTCACTGCTGCATCCAGAAAGGACCTGATGCGGAAGCTGGATTAATACTTAGCACTTATAACAACAAAGCGGTTATTCCGTTCAGTTCGAAGTGATGCAAAACTGGTCCAGTTGCCGTAAATGTCTACACAAGGCGTCGTAAATGCTCGTTTATGTGCAGACGAGCAGCTTGTTTATGACGTCGACGCCGGTTCTTCATTGGATGTCAGTCGGTCCAAGGAGTCCTAAATGTAGCTACATTTAGGACTCCTTGGTCGGTCACGTGACGCTGTGCCGAGCGTTTATTGGCAGGTGCTCTCGCACGTGTGTCGTCATAATGACGTCAGTCAGCAACAACATGCCGAAGATAAAACAGCAAAGAATTTTATTGATCAAACAGTAACGCCCGCCAGCGTATGTGTAATCATAAACCAGAAGTTACGTCTAACACTGACCACGTTATTACACGGCCCTCCATAGGGGGCGTACTGTGTTGCACCCCGTCAGTCTGTCCGTCTGTCCATCCATCCGTCGCCGTCCGTCCGTCCCCTCTGCCTCCGATTTTCTCGAAACAGTAAAGCCGTAGAGACTTCTAATTAAGTGGAAACATAGCGCTAAACAAGAGTAACTACTAACTAAGGGTCTAAAGACCTAAAGGTCAAAGGTCAGCTCAAGGTCACTGGGAACGAAGATGGAAAATCGTTTATAGCGCATTTTGGTTGTCAAAAGTGGGTCGATTTACGTAAAACCAAGACGAAAATGATCACTGGCCCAATCGACACATATTGTCGAATATATTTCACCAGCGGAAATGCTTCGTTTTTTGATAATCTGTAATCAGTAATTATCCGGGAGAGCCGCATATCACAGCGGCCCTCTGGCCGTACACCCTCATTTTTATCGCTAAAATAAATGTTCACTAATTGAATAGTTATAGTTTGCGGCACGAATGCACAATCACGATGTCACGTCAGCGCCCTCGCGGAACCGACTGAAAATGACTTGAAAATTACTTTATGGATGTCTTACCAAGCAAGTGATTCAATTGCTGCTTTCAGTTTTCTTCAGTGGACCACGTAGTATTTTTACTCGGACGGCGGACCACTATAAATAGCTGATTGATGGACTGACAGCAAAAGTCTGCCAATCTAACAGCGGGTCAAATACAACAAGTTGGCAGTTCTGACGTATACAAAGTTCGTAGCACGTCCATTCTGAGTTACCTGCGTGACAGAATCACGGGACGTGTCTGCAATCGAACTCCACGTTCGTCTGTCATTTCGCTGCTGGTTCAACCGCTCACAAGGACAGTCTTTTCCAGGCGTGAACATTAGTCAGCACCAATCCACATATTGGCTGCTCTAAGACACCGATCCTTATAAACTGGATCACTGGGTCGTTCTTGAAATGATATTGCTACTTGCGACTCCAGCCATGCCCTTAATTGGGACTGTCTTGGTCTTGTTAACATCCCTGTGGACATCACACGGTCTGCGGACATGTGAGCTGCTGCTGCTTGCCTTGGATCGCGATCTTCTACAGATTCCAGAATCCAACGATCACGGAGTACACAGTTGACGACGAGACACAGCAGAAGGCCTGAATTAACCCTTAGACGGCCACTGTTGCCATATGGGTACAGCTATAAAGCATCCTGTGCCAGACCGGGTTAAGCCGTCATTTGTAACTTTTGACATCCGGACACTCTGACGCTCACGGCTGAGCGTCAGAGTGCCCGGATGTCAAAAATTACAAACGACGGCTTAACCCGGTCTGGCACAGGATGCTTTATGGCTGTACCCATATGGCAACAGAACAGTGGGCGTCAGAGGGTTAAAAGAAAAAGCGTTAAATACTTAAATTTCACTCACAGCGTTATGACTGAGACTTCGCACAGCAGCTGTTCCGCTGTCAGCGCTGCAGTGTGTCACGTGACCAGTGGTTGTAAACATTGGCCGAGGAGAGCGGCCGGCGTGGTTGTTCTGCGGCCGTACCCTGTAGAGATGATTGACAGCCGGTGATGACAGGTGCGAGGTGGTGGTCGAGACAGGTGCTTGTGACGCTGGTGACGTGTCACTGTGATACCAGTGTCGTACTAGCAGACCGTTATCACTGCTTCCCTGCACACACGCGCACAGTGTACATCAACAATCACAGGCCGCATACATAAATGACACAAATACAATGACCAAATACTTCAAACCGGACGGACAGACAGTCGCCAGACAGACTGACAGACAATGCATCTGAATTTCGACAGCAATTTCCGCGCTATGCATAGCGTCGCGCAGTAAAAATCTGCATCACAATCAATCAATCAATTTTTAACGTGGCTTAAGTAACAAGCTGCTTAAGTAACAAGAACTACACAGAGTAACAATTAATTTATAAGACTAGACTAAGTCAGGATATGATTCTCGAGACAGCAGATGTTGTTTTAGTCGTTTTCTGGAGGTGAGCATATGGTGCTGTAGAAACACATGCTGTTATGTAACATTGGCGATCCGTCGATCCACGCGATTAAAGGTTTAGTTCATACAAGAGAAAGATGAAAGAATCTTGAAGTGCGACGATGTGCGACGGAAGCGGTGCGTGACCGGTGGCGTTAACTTACGCTACACGACGACGGTATGACGTCATCGCGGTGATCCTGCTGGAATCGTTTCCAGCTGGAAGCAGCGGCAGCAGTCTTGTCGTTCTGGTCTCGGTCAGTGACGACGACCTTGTGCGTGACGGCCGTGGCACTGGCGGCATGCAGCCTCAGCGCCACGCTGTGGCGGACACACAGAACGCCGACGACGATCAGCTTCACCAGCACGACCGCACAGCAGACCCCGACGACCAGTGCCACCGTGTAGTCCGCCGTCTCGTCCTCTGACGAGCTGACCGGGGGCTCCAGGTAGCCGCCGCCGCGGTGACGGGTGGTGACATTCACGACGACTACTATCTGTGTAGTGGTAAGTCTGCGAGGAAGACCCGCGTCGCTGATAGCTATCAGCAGCATGTAGCGGCCGATGTCATCACGTCGAATGTCTCGTGATGTCACAATGTCACCGCTAGCGTCGTCAACGATGAACAGAGGACCCTCGTCTCGCCCAGCCCACCGGCCTCGGCCCCGGCCCTCACCGCTGATGATGGCGTACGTCAGGCGAGCATTCTGACCTTCGTCGGCGTCGGTCGCTTCGACCCTGGTGACCACGTGACCGGCCGGAAGTAGTTCGCGCACGACGAACGTTTCGTTGGTTCGTCGCGGTCGACGCACGACGGGGAAATTGTCATTAACGTCGACGATGTGGACGACGACGTCGACGACGCTGAGCGCTGACCGAGGACTGAACAGCGGGTCGTTGGACGCACGCGCCCTGAACCGCCAGATCGGCTGCGCCTCGCGATCCAGCGACACTCGACTGAACAGCTCGCCGGTCTGAGCGGACACGCGGAACGGCCGACTGTCGTGGCCCTCCAGGGAGTAGAACCCTCCAGGGAGTAGAAGACGGCGCGATGCTGCGCCGACAGGTCGGCGTCCGTCGCCCTGATCCGACCCACAGTGCTGCCAGACGCCCGGTTCTTCCTTCAGTGCTTTGACACTGTTGGTTAGGTCTTTTGACCTGTAAAACTGTCTCCAAGAAACCTATACTGTGTTGATGGAGACGTTAAACCCTGCTCACTCACGCCAGACGCCCGGTTCTCGGGGATGCGAAACACGTAGGAAGACTGGATGAACGTGGGAACCTCGTCGTTATCGTCGAGAACGTTGAGAACGACGGTAGCAACTCGAGAGTGGGACACAAGTCCGCCGTCACTGACCGTTAGCAGGAACGAGTAAGTCTGCCGCGACTCGAAGTCAAACGTCGTCAGAGCTGTGATGACTCCGCTGTGCTCGTCTATACTGACGACGTCGGAGGATGACTGTGGACTGTCGAGGGGTTCCAGACGGTAGGTCAGCTGAGCGTTGCGTCCGTCGTCAAGGTCGCTGGCGTTGACGGCCAGTATGACGTCGCCGATGTGGTTGTTCTCGTGTAGGTCGACGGTGAAGACTTCCGTGTCCAGCTGAGGAGCGTTGTCATTGTCGTCTGTGACGAGTACGGTGATACGACGCGTGGAGCTCAGCTGTGGAACGCCGGCGTCGCGACACAGTATCTCAACCTGCAGTCATCGCAGCATGAAGGTTAAAGTTCTTCATGGAAATCCATCTCAGAACTACGGGGTGTCGCTTGTCATGTGGGATCACACTCGACACAATCGAACACACCCCGCCTTAACCCCGGCCAATGAAGGTTGGTACTCGATTTACCTAGAGGGGTGGAAAGCTGACTTGACCTAGGTGGCTGGTTACATACCGAGATGGTTTACCCGCCCACAGACGGTCACCCATCCAAGTACTAACCGGGCCCGGCGTACAGTAACTACGTTGATCGAGACCAACACGCTACCGCTAAGTCCGGCCACAACCAGCATAACATATCGACGTCACGTTCACGAAATTCTGTCGCTGTCGCTGAAATGCTGATAAATTGTTAATTTATCTGACGATAAAAACGCGTGCAGACTGCAAGGATTTCTGGTCGAACTTGAAAGAGGGAATAAAAATTAAGATGAGCTGCTTTTAGACTAACTACATTTAATACCGGCTTTTAGAAGCGGCGAGTCACCAGTGAATTACAGTTAATCAAATCAGTCAATCAATCAATCCACTTTTATTTCAGACATAATGCCCATAGCAAAACGAGGAATGAGCACGCCGCACAGTACAGAGAGACAGATGTATTACACAGTCTAACACAGATAACACTCAGAAAAGAAATAGAATTATGGCAGTAGAGAAGAATCAAATACATGCAGCTAAAGACAAAACCACAGACAAAACAACATCATTGGGACAACAGTTAGCACTGCACAATTAAAGCATGTTTAAAGTTATGTGTAACAGTACTGAAGCTAGGTAAGTGCAACCCAAGCAAAATGGCAGAAATATCAAAATTCATTAATTGAAGTTGTTGACCTACGACAGTAGCGTCTAGTGTCTCGTGCCTGACACTATACTGAATACGGCGCAAATACGCACTGGAAAGAAAATCGACCGACAACTATTTAGTGAAAGTAGTAAGCGCAGCTTTATAGCAGTGTGGAAATTGCCGGGGATTGGGGAGTCGACCCCCCAAGTTCACGCTTACAGACTCTTAATTTTGAGTGAAAATCTGTTTTAAATTTCAACCCCTGTGCAAAATTGCAAAATTTCAAACACTTCGCCAGTTCTTTTAGGCTTATTCCTACACATACGAACGAGTCTGCTTAACCGAATAAGCAGCAGAATTCACTTGGAATCAGTTTACATAAACAACGGCGATGACATGGAATACGCACGTCACATAATCTAGACATGCCGTATAGGAACTACGACGCTGCCGGCATGATAAAATGCGAAATATGTAACCCAATGCTTTTCGCAGCTCATTATTAACAAACATTTATCCAGATTCCAGACAATGTTTCTGGGCAGATGTAGCTTGATATAACAGTTGGTTGGCATGCTAGTAAGTTAACTACCTCATGCTGTGCCTGCTTCTCGCGGTCCAACACGACCTTCGTCACCAGTTTGAACTCGGCGTCGAAAATTGCGTCGAGGGAGAACAGAAGCGAGTCGACGGTGCACGCCACCTCGGCGTTGCGGCCGGCGTCTGCGTCGCTGACCGCCAAGTGACTGACGAACGTGCCGGGTGGAGCGTTCTCGAGCACGGCGGCGTGGCGCCCGTCCTGCGTCAGCGTGTTGACGACGATCAACGGAGCGTTATCGTTCACATCCTGGACGTAGATGATCACCCGAACGAACGTCGGCAGCGGACTCGGTCCGCGGTCCTCGGCGACCACTGTCAGCTCGTGGATTCGACGAGTCTCGTAGTCGATCGATCCGTTGACGAAGATCTCCCCGGTCGTCTCGTTGACGGAGAACGTGTCCGACGACGTGGAAAGATCGTCAACGGCGCAGCGATACATCACCAGCGCGTTGTCGGCCTCGTCTGGATCGTATGCGCTCACCCTGAGCACCGACGTTCCGACGGCCACGTCCTCGTCGACGTAGGCCGTGTAGACGGCGCTGTCGAACGTCGGTGAGTTGTCGTTGGCGTCTCGAATGAACACGTCGATGTGCATTGACGCCGATCTCTGCGGCTGACCGCCGTCCATCGCGAACAACACCAGTGCGTAGTAGTCGCGTGTCTCGCGGTCGACGGCCTGTGTCAGCCGTATACGCACCTCGTGTGAGCCGTCGCCGCGTCCAGCCGTCTCTAGTTCAAACGTCGACGATCCGTCGCGAAGTCGGTACCCGGTGACCGACAGGGGCTTTGAGTCGGCGTCCTCGGCCTCTGGGAGAGAGAACGTGGATCCGACGTTGGTGGTCTCGATGACGTCGAGCGTGAGCCAGTCTGTCGGAAAGACCGGATCGTGGTCGTTGATGTCGACGATGTTGATGATGACGCGGACGAGCTGGAACAGCGTCAGCGGCGTGACGGTGACTTCGAGCACCTGTTCACAGACGACGACGTACGGACACAGCAGCTCGCGGTCGATGTGCCGCGTGCTCGTTATGTCGCCAGACGTCGCGTCGACCTCAAAATACCGACTCCTCTCGCGCTGAGTGAACTGGACTCTGGAGAGGACGTCGGCGTCGAGTGCGTCCAGACCAAGACGGGCGTCAGTGCGTACGTTGCCGACAATGGAGCCGGCAGGTTGTTCCTCGTTGAAGTCGTACTCAAGCTGATGATAGACGCTGCCGCTGTCGCACGATACTGACGCCATCAGAGTGACGAACCAGCCACCAAACCACATCGACGACCGCCTGCCGTCTGTCGTCATCGTCATTCACCAGTGCAGATACTTCACGGAACAGTCATCGCACGTCATCACTCCTCAACACTGCGTCTCTATACGCGAACACACGATCACTCTGTAACCAGTGTCGAACAGAAGTTTAAAAGAATGACTGTGTGCGGTGTGGGCCTAATATGTTATTTTGACACTCGTCTCAGATCGACCGGTGGTCCATCTAACACAGTGTCCCATTCACCCCCATCATATTAATTTGACCGTTTGTGGGTCTCTAGAGAGTTAGGTTATGGTTAGTGTTAGTTAACCAATGATTTCGGCCATCTACGTCAAGCTGATATAGACGGGGTTACATTGACGCAGTGTCAGACCCCACCACCCCCCCCCCGGGTCGATCTGACACGGGGTCAAAATATTATTCTCACACCGGCCAGAAACGTTCTAATGACGTCTGTGTTGCCGGCTGTATTCAGACTGCGATCAGTCCTGTTTTCAGTCCTGTCTTCCGCGTAGGCAACGTGCAAGAATTATTTGCGTCGCCCTGATGCGTGGTTTGTTGCTCGTTCTAAACCAGACGAACTTCATACATCATATCTGACGACGGGACGGGCTGCACATTGCCTAACATACTCACGTCTGCGCAGTACGATCGCCACGACGCCACTGCGCGTCAGCTGCATCAGTTATCAGTTTCTCTACCGGCTGCAGCGGTGCAGCCTCTGAAGCCGTGATGCAGACGCTACATAAAGCCAGACGGCCGGTGTCACACGTCTCCTGTAGACGCGCTCTGTGTTGACACCCTTTCATCACTGCTGAAATTTTAATCGCTTTGTACATCAACGCTTCTTCTATGCGCCTGCAGGTCCGCGCAGTCACGTTACCGAACACGTATCTGCACTGTGAACACACGAATGCAGTGAAACTGTGAAAGTAAGACTAACCGTATATACCTGTATATGACTGTGTATAGGGCGCGCCAAAAAGTAACCCCTGGGCCCTAGGAAAAATTCGATATCTCTGGAATGGTAGTAATTTTTTTCGCAAATTTACGGTGCCTCCAGAAGAGGATGATTCAGACCACATATTGTAAAAATTAAAAATTTCATTGCAATATTTTATTGCATTCAAAAATTATAACTATTTGAACTTAAATGAACATTTTTCAAAGTGAACAAGTAATCAAACTACGATTCTGACTTAAAAATAACGTCGCTGATATTTAAGTCGCCAGATTTCAATCCACTGGATTATCATGTGTAATACTGGGACGCTATACACGCCAACACCGACCAATATTGCAATGTGTCATCAGCAGTCGATAAAATGTCGATTTTCACAGAAGTGGCCGTGACCGTATCAACAGTAGTGTCGTAAACTTGTACAGTCACTTGTTGTAAACAAAACACGTCGCGTCGAGTTGGTGTTTTGTTCGTAACCAGTGACAGTGCAACAAGTTGACCGCATGCATTCTCCGAGTAAAGTTTATCGAGCGTGGCGAAAACGGCAGTGGAGCTTTCAATTTCTATAGCCCACTTGCATCGAAGGCTCCCGTTAAGTGTAACCCCGTTCTGGCCCGTTGCAGTTTCGGTAAACTGTTTAGTTATAAGACAAGAAGCCAAGCTGTCGCTAGGATTGCCTCACAGCAGACTATGTAGTAATTAGTGATTGTTCCTAAATAGCATCTCCAGCTGTTTTCGAGATATTCCGCTCTAAGCGTATTGGGGTCACGAGTTTGACCTCTCAGGGTCACGAGAGGTCATCGGTCACGTGACCATTTTGATTCCACGTAGGCCATTTCCTATTGGTGGTCCTTTGGAACCAAACCTCTATCTCTAACAGTTTCCGAGATATTCAATTGCGAATGTGACACAATGGTTGACATGACCTTCATACGACCTCTAAACAAAGGTCAAGGTCATTCATTTTGGAACAAATCGATTTCTCATATTCGACTTCCTATAGGCTTTCAATAGCAACTTTTGCTCTACATGTAGGACGCACCGTTTAACCACAATACGTACGTCACAGACGACGACAACACACGACAAACAGAAGCAACGCTGTACCATAAGCGCGACCGTTATAGTGCGGTCGGCTAAAAACTATGAAATTATGTTGATGCGGCTGCCAGACAGTACACTTCGAAAGAATTTCCAGAGAATGTCGGTTCAATTTACACAATAGGCCCTACCGAATTATTTTGAAGAGGCTTGCACAGTATAGCCGGAATGAAACACCGCATCGGATGCATTCCACGCAAACTGGGCAGTAAGCGAACTAATGCCTGAGACGTTGACGGGATGCATAGGTCTATTATAGACGGTTTATGCATTCAAACTGATTGATCAACTCAACTGCAGCCGCTAGGCCTGATCGAGACTAATACTTTGGTAATAGCCCAGTCAAGAAGGTCCGGCGTAAATCATTCAAAAGCGAATAATTCTGTCGGCAGAGGTCAGCTAGACGTCTTCATCCTCCATCCATCATAGAAGGCTGGTGGTCTGGTTGGCGTTCAACACTCGGAATATCCGACGGAATACTATTATGAGCTTGCCGACCGAGTCGCCAAGACGGTCGTAATACCACTTTGCTATTCATAGCGAGACGACCATTCGGCCACCAAGAGGATCAGCTTGCGAACGTCGCTTTATCGTGCTGCCTGCCTCGTTATGGTGTGTGTACACTAGGCCGACTGTCGATACCGACCAACAATTGCCAAGGCTTCGGCGACATTACTTCAGCTTCGTATGTGTATACTGTTCATGGGTTGCTGATGACGTGTATATTAAGTGCCGAACACTCAGCCTTGTGTCTCATTGAACGGCATAAACTGCACGTTACGCTCATTGGCGGCCACCGCCCAGACCTCAATATTTGCTAAAAAGTAGGGACAGGCAACCGCCATCAATACAATACAATACAATGCAAAAAATCTGGAACGTGCACAATGTCAGTTGGCAGAATCGGAGGCGCGGGCAGTCGCTGGTGGAAATGGGAAATTAGAGGTTAAAAGTTAAAAGGCTGCAGCAAATATGTTTTTAAATTACGTTTGAAAGAACCGACTGATGGTGAATTGCGGATATTCAGAGGTGTTGCATTCCAGATTTGTGGAGCAGCATAATTAAAAGCTTGGCGACCTATTGATTTGTACACTGGAGGTTTTGCTAATAACTGGCTGTCTTGTGAGCGTAGGTAGCGGACAGGCTGATAAGTATTTAGTAAAGTATGAATGTATACAGTATGTCGATCCGGTTGAGAGGATTTTATAGGTGACTGTAGTTTCAAACTGTGGTCAACGGACCAAAGAGGAGGACTACGGAGGGAGTCGCGAGAGCGCAACGGCGTCCTAGAAACATTCATTAATAGGGCCTACGGGATGATTTTGTCAATAACAGCCCGTGTTTTCAAATGCGCATGCACTTTTAATTTACGCTGTACGCCCATAACTAAGACAATAAAGGTTCGTCGCCCGGTATAGTGACGCCGTTCCTGTGACGCTGCTGTTAATAATTTTTGTGTACGTGGTGCAGCGGCCCATTCTGTTGTCCCAAAAAGTATAGTGAAGATTGAGCTGTTCTTGACTAACACTGCATCCGGTAATCAACTTTCATGGTCCCAACATTGTCTTAAATTTTTGCGCTGGTTGGTTCGATAGTTTCTCTATTATACAAATATCACATATGCGCGATTGGCGACAGACAGACAGACGGACAGACTGACATCGTCGTCGTTTAAAGCCCCCTTCCGACTGCGTGGGGCGGGGGCTGAATAACGTACCCTGCATGGAGTGACAAAAAAAGACAACCCGACGTTCTATTGCTTGCAAACTTTCTACGCATCGGACTAACAATCGGAAGGTATGGCGGGTTCGATCCCCGCTAACGCAGTGTGTTTCATAGTATGACAGGTAACCGCATGGGGTAAACTGTCCGCTGTGGCCGGCCACCACTCCTTCTTCTAAGCTATAAAAATTGGAGTTTAAGACTGTCAGCGTTGATCGACTCGGATCTGGCATGGGTAAATGGTAAGAGCGCTAGATAAAGCTGATGCTATGCTGACGTTTTCAAGCGTTCTATAAAATCGGGCAGCCATTTGCCATTTTACCATTTTACGCATCGGTGTTTTGCTTATTCAAGTATATCATTGCGCATCCGATACAACAAAGATCTGCTTCTTCACTGCCTCTGTTCTATGCCTTCTCCCCACGTACAGGCTGCGGGGTCCGGTAACGGCCAAACAGCCGCTCCGTCTCCTGGGACCGCGCGGAATAGAAGCGATCCGTTTTATGGCTGGTTTTCGTATGCGAATAAGCCAAGCGACTTAACTAGGTTTTCGTTTTGTTGATTGCGTCTACAGTGCCAGAACTTGTTAGGCCTACTTATGTATTTGTATCAGACAACATATAGGCCTATCCAACTAACAAAAATGAAAAAATACAAGCTAAGATGGAGCGCAGTCAGTTGATTGCTCTCCATTGTAGTTTGTATTTACGATGTCTGCTTACAGTCGTAATTACATGTAAAGACTGCATCAAAACAGGGCTAGAGAAGGTGGTGGGAGGGGAGAGAAAGAACGAAAAACAAGGGCCAAAGTAATTTGGCAAAAAACGACATCGCTTGTATGCAAAAGAAATCTTGTCGATATCTTCTAGCATAGGCTGATCGCCAGGTGGCAGCACGCTTCGCGAAGTTGGTCCTACGCGGTGCATTTGGAACCCCAGGGTTCCTGGAAGGGAAGTCGTAGGGGTCAGCTATGGTACTATCCGAAGAACGATGGTGGTTTCCTATAGGCTGTCCATTGTGACCACTGCGCTGTCTAACCAATCGGTCGCAATTTGTCATCGAATGTCTCCAGCGCTCAAGTCAACAGGCGGGTGGGTGACTTTGGGACAAAAATTACAGGAATGGGTTGACCGATGTAGGCCAAATTTTAAGAGATCTGGCAGAGAGATATGGGACTGTCGTATGCAAAAGAAATCGTGTCGATATCTGCTGCCGTTTGAGCACAATGCACGAACGTGACGGACTACTGACATACATACAGACCAGGGAATGGTAGATACCAATAGGGCGAAATCTCTTTTCAGGGATATCGCCTAAAAGCGTAAAAACGTATACATCTAAAATGGCACTATAGCAACTACCGGCGTAGAAAAAAATGAATAAGCGGATATATCACCAAGGTCGATTGTTGACCGTATAAAAAGCGTGGAAAAGTCTACCGTCCACTTTTAAACCACGTCACTTTTTACCCGTCTTGGATTCTACGTTTTACTCTGTACCAATGCCCATTGATGAAGAGCTCTCGATAAGAACGGGCACTAACGACCGGACGCTAGCAGCCGCGGGTATGCAGAGACGACTGCATTGTTGCCTGACACGACGAGTGCGATGCAGAATGACGAAGCAAGAATGAGTGAACAACAAACGTTTCGTGACAGCGCGAGTGTGGCCGCCGGTCGGCAAGGCGATGATACGATAAACAGGACGACAAACGGGCTCCACGATCGTCTCGTCTCGTGACTGAACGCTTTGTTCACTCCTTGCAGACCAGACCAGTCCGCGTCAACTTGGCAGAGGGACGGACGAAAGACTGACAAAAACTCCCCGTGAAATGAATGATCATCCAACCAAATCCAATACATTCCCTCCGCGTATCAGTGAATAGAAAATACGATGAAATGTATCAAGCAAAAAGCAAACCAAAATACAGATAAGTTGGAATACACAAAATTCGCCTAATCAATTCGATCTCGCAGTTGTTTAAATCCAAACCGATCATAATATTAACAAGAAAGCCCAGCTATCGCTGACAAACCCGCGCGACGCGAAAGTCTGCCAAAATTGCTCCAGTTCGACGTGCCTACAACGTTGTCGCTGACAACTGGCCTATCTTCATGCGTTTAACTGCTGTTGCTTCCGAAATCCGCGAAATCCCGAGAAATTCACTGAAAATTCAAATTTATGGAGTTCAAGGTCATCCAAGGTCATCGATCTTGGTGCCAA
>Ga0056114_1000547_pt1 | contig 13690 bp, 9 predicted proteins | sample WorMetHERISLAND1_FD_77005 | JGI IMG/M metagenome (GOLD analysis project Ga0056114, IMG submission 77005) | Marine gutless worms symbiont microbial communities from Max Planck institute for Marine Microbiology, Germany - Olavius loisae HERON... ...
AAATAAACGTACAGAATGGCGTCATTGCCTATAGTCGATTAGTGGATGTCTGAATTAAGTAATTAAAGAAATAAATAAAGCTGGTGGAGAATTGTGTAATGAAGCACCTTGTATACTACTAGTAGTGTTTTACGTCACTGCCAACACAGTATAGATTATCCACACAAGGGATGTGGTAATGGCACAATATTATGCCAAACATAATAATTTTTCACTGTACCTACACCTCCTGATATCGCACGTATGTGTACAGATGACCTTCAATAGTCCTTCAAAACTATTACAATAATCAAAATTAAATACCACATCTGTTGACAATCATTTGGTTGCAAATAGCTGCTATATTTGCCAAGATTCACAAAGGTTTCAAATAGGTGAAACGACCTCCAATCATACAATTTCATAGTAGTCATCCATTGGTCACTGATATTTACCAGTATACATGAAGCTGAATGACTTTAAGCAATGTTTTGAATGCAATGAAACTGAGACATAACTTCTGACTACCGACATAGTTTACTAGGCAACATATGCATCGTTTTTGAATAGCCATGGAGAAATTTGCAGTAGATAAGATTACATTTCAGGCTAACACCACATGATTGGGGGCTAGATGGTTTGACAGAGAACATACAAGTTACTGTTGCTGTTAATTAATCGGATACAGTGGATCAAGATATTGAAGTTAGTGCTTCCACTAAGGGTGACTACGGTACACCACAATTTTGGAACATGGTTTAGTGCTGAGAAATCTAATGATTTGTTAGTGATACATGGTGGGGGAGACTTTTGATGGTATGTTTGGCCATTTTGATACGGTACTGGAGTACGACAGCTAGATGGACGGACAGCACATCGTCTCATGATGAATATGCAACGTGAAACAACGTTTTAGGTAAAAACTCGATGTGATTCATGTTTTTCTCACGATCACATTACACCGTATAATAACTCAAACAAAATCGTATCACAACTGTAAATAAATAACCGAGCAAATTTCCTAGTCACACGTCCCATAATACAATAAAAAACATCAGATTTCAGTTATCACGCTGCAGCAAAAATGCTGCACTATTTACGGTTCATTTGGCCCAACTCGGTGATTTGGTGCGCCTGTTTCCAACATCAGTGAGCATGCAGCAAAATAAATAAGACGAGTGAGCCCACGACAACTGAATACGTGATTATTTTGCTCAAAATGTACGTATCACAGTCCACATCAGATTATCACGACAGAAGCTCTTGCATCTCCAACAGAAGTTGGTCGTCACTGGTCACAGCGGCGGCGGTATCGTCAGTAATCACGTTTGATATGTTGCCAATGTCTCCGATCAGCTCATCGAGAAAGTCATCGTCCGCTGACAATCTCTCCGACAATGGCAGCACATTTCCGCTGACACCAGGCGATGCTTTAGACCTGGATCAAGCATCATCACATACACGTGTATCCGCTCAGATACTACCCTGTTGCTGGAAAACAAGCTCCTCGGCTATAGCGTGTGACAGACTAACTGCACTGACAATGAAATTCATCTACATGGATCCACCTACAAAAAAACGACTTCAAAAAACAGCACGCAATAATTACTGATCTTCACCTCAATTTCATACAAACAGTAACATAAAAACCGAAACACTGGTCCTCAAATTTTTTAATTCCTACTGTTTCTAAGAAATGAATACCATGTTTTAAATTTTATAATTATTGTAAACTGAAATAACTGAAAATTTAAAAGGAAAACAACATTTGACATCAGTAAACAACATTTCTCCACAGAAAAAGTCATTCTGCACACAGACTGACAGAACTGTCAATGGCAATGCAAAATATCACCACCGTTTTATCATTAAAATGGAAATGTTTGAACTGTTCACTGTCCAGACTAAACATGCAGTAGAGATAATAATAGAGCCGAGGGGCTATCGACGATAATGAATGCAACAAAATACAGGACACTAGTAATTTAGTGAATGCAGACACAAGTTCAGCTTATGACATACAAAAGGCCAAACAAGATCATCACATTAATCCTCAGCTACAGCGTGGAATCATAGTCTTCGAGACAAAACCATTTCATCTCTGGTGCTGGAGTATATGACACTCGCATTTACTGGAAGCCCTTGTTATAGCCACTAATTTAGCCATCTCAGAGCAATTTACAGAAGCAAAAATTGCTACCTGCTATCGACGGAAGTTCTCCGTTTCTTGATGGCGTCTGACGGCAGATTAGAAGACGACTGACGCTTTATGACCGGAGTCATTCTGTGCTCTACGGGACTCGCTGCTTCAGCCACAGGCTCAGTTGTGAGGTCAGTCGTCGATGGCTGAACGGTCACAGAGAAAACACCAGTCAACGAAACAACCTTATCAGTCGTTGCTTTCGAAAGAGACACTTGCCTCCTTCGTTGAACAGTACTTGTATCAGAATCGGCGCCGCTCTGTAAATCTTCCGTCTTCGACTGCTCTGTCCTAATGCCAGATTGATTCAGTCGTTCACCGCCTTTACTGTCCAGGTCGAAGACGATCGGCGTGAACTTATACTTTCTTGGAGACGGTTGTGTAGTCTTCGGCACAGTCTGTACATTAGCCGACCTTCTCACAGCAGCCGGTGCTGGCTTAGTTTCACCTGCAGTCTCTGGTTTTTCCATTTTCCTACTACTTTTGGCAATTTTCTGTCGTTTTTCTCGCATGATTTCTTCAAACGACTTCACACCCAGCGAGTCGGAACTTTTCTAAATAAAAACACATTACGTACACTGAGAATAAAACAGTATCACTAGTAAAAATAACCCAAGGTTAAGAATAATAACAGTCGGAGTAGTTCTGATAAACAGTCATGAACTATGTCAATGTGATGTGCAGCACTGAAAAGTCACTTAACTTCACAATTTCTGTCACTGTTTGTGTTAACAACAGTTAAAGGCACACAAACACTACTCATGCATGCCACCTTCAACTGCCAAATCAGTGACATCCTAGAAAAAGAAATGGCAGAAATGCTTCATTTGGTCAATGTCACAGAAGCTATTATGGCAGATACAGCATATCGGAATACACCCACATAACTCTTTACAACCGATAGAAGCGCATTAAGTTGATACACTGGGTTGAGTACAGTTAAGCAACCCACTCGATGCATTACAGGTTGTTTTGGCGACCACCGAGAAAAGTGCTCCACATAGCAAAATTATGAAGCATGGACAAAAGCGAATGTCCAGAATCCAACAGTTAAGAAACAACTAAATCACCCATTTCTACAAAAAATCAATGTACAACCTATAGAAATACACAATTAACTTAAAATCAAGAAATAGATCAACAGCATTCCACAAGGAAAACAGACCTGCTTCAATCATACGATATGGCTGCACTAAAAACACATTTCAGGGCCAGTTTCAACACTGTTTGGTTAACTTTTAACAAATTTAAGTCTATCACCCATAAACAAACAATGAATCCCGGACCGAATTACAAGTTGCAACATACTTTTGGTGGCTCTGACGTTGGTTCTGTCCTGTCAGGCTGTTTCGGTTTTGAAGCCACAACTGTACATACACAATATTCACAACACAACTGCAATTACGTATTACTATGGCTACATACAAATGAGTCAATGCACTAATTTATAACTGTGTCTACGTTGCATCGACAATTTCCGAAAAAGTGCACATGACCATCCCTCAAGGCATAATATTGTGCCACAAATTTGGTTGCGATCGGTCGACAAATGCCTGAAATAAATCGAAACACACATCCCGGTGGGCCAGCAACTGCAGTAACTCAACGCATTGAGTTGATGATATGACCATGCATCTCAATCTGCTGTATTTCAATAAACTAATTCCTCCACCTCCATTCGGCCGCACCTTACAATTTAGTCCATTACTAGATGTGATGACGTTATGTTATTGTGTTAACATGACAATCATTAACAAGATTAAACTGATTTAAACTGCACTGCAGCCCTATACATAACGCGTAACAATTATGTACATCAACTGCTGATTACTGATTTGACAGAAACTACATTCGTCAGTCTCATCATTATCACGGCAGTCAGCCGTACTCTAATCTAGTCTATTCATGTTAACACAAAGTGATAGTAGATGTAACGTTGACAAATCAGTGGCACCACCTGGTGGAGTATAGAGTGTAATCTTGGAGCTGCGCCGACTCTGCAGTGGAGGTTCGGCTACTGCTGACTGCTGTTCACTTGCAGGCGGACGTCGCTGCATTCTCTCTCGTTTGATCTCAGCGAGAGATTTCACGACCACGGCCGACGGCGGCCCGCTGGACGCCGGTTTAGACGGTGACGTTGGTGTCGGCTTTTGACTATCAGCAGCAGCAGTGACATCTATAGCCATCAGACATACAGAGTATCAACTCACTGTACAGAATAAACACTGGCAATTCTGCAATATTCTGTTTTTAATAAATATATCAGCTTCATTCTGTCTTATGAATCATCATCATCATCATCATCATTAGCTATCCTAGATCCGAAGCATGAACGTGTTTTCTCCAGTTGACAATTCAGAAGCCACTTGAATTGCCTCATCCAGCGATATCTTAGTCCACATAATATAATGTTACTCAACTGCGACATTCTCGTCATATATAACAGCAAAGTTAACCAGTGTAATCAATAACACTACATACTACAACATATGTACAGTGTGGGTCCCTTCCCCATGTTTGTCTGAAATTACTTTCCAGTGATTGAGAATTTTAAATTTTACACACCTATTATATGTTCATATCTACAGCAGATTAAAACTTTTAATCATCTCTAAACTGTACAATGAGCGAGGTCAAGTTCCGCTAAGCGACCCGCTAAGCGGAGTGCTAAGAAAACCTACTTATCCGAACTCTTTAAGTACTGACTTAAGTTAGCGCTGAGATAAGACTTTAGTCTTAGCAGGTTCGCTTTACCCGCAAGTCACAGAATTGTGAGCAGTGCAGGCTGAAGAGTAGCTTGTACAACGATTATTGGTTCCGGGTGTGGTTACTAAGTAACAGGTATTCTTTTAAACTATTTGACCTAAAACTGCATTATATAAAAATTGTTAGTTTTGATGGACCTATATTTGTTAGACATAGAAAAGGCTAGAATTATTAGGTAGGTGTAATTATTACTATACTAATTCAACAAATATTATATGCATGGTCTGCGTTCAGCAGTCTACGCCACACGTTTGTATTATCACTTTCGCTAGGCGGCGCTAGTAGTAAAATAATTGTTTCATGCCCATATAAATACGAAAAAAACTAACGATAATTAATTTACAAAAAACAATCTGTATTCACTCAACGTGTCGAAAGTTAAGACCTAACTTGACCTCTGTTTGGTCTTAGACCGTACTTAAGCTCTAGGACTTAAGACCAATGGTCTATCTTTTATCATTGGGAATTCCCAGGAAATGGCTTCCAAGTTCAGCGTAAGTTCGGTCTTAGCAGGTTTCTTGACTTAAGTCCAGTCTTAGCACTCCGCTTAGCGGGTCACTTAGCGGAACTTGACCTGACTCATTGTTGTGTGAGACCACGCAGTGAAACTTTGTTAAAAAAATTGTTAGCCACTAACCAAAAATTTAAGAAAACCTAAGTGAAAGGTAACTGGAATAAATTTTTATGACACAACTTACACGGCACGTCTACTATGCAGCATGTGTGTCATATCTACAAATGTCAGTAAATGTGAAGCCAATAAGTTTACCAGATTCATTTGTTTTTCTCCGCTCACCAAGCCTGACCTTGGCACTAACGTGTGACGGCTTCGCAATACGAACGTCATCCGCGGCTGGCTGAGTTTCCACAGGGTCAGCAGAACTCGCTACAAACAATGCATGCTCACAATAGCTGCTGGAACTAAGCGATACATCAGCTACTACTAGTTGCTACAATTGGTCCGTCACTAGTAAAACATTTTATGTATTTTCTACTAATTAATGTGCACATTATATTAATATGCAACTTATGGTGTCCATACACTAAGTCCTCAATCCAAGCACCTGCTATACACTCTCACTGACAGTTCTGATAAATCATTCCCAGATGAGCTGAGCAGAGTCCTACTCAAACCATTATAGGACATTTCACAGACAATCTTGAAATCTTCCCAGCCAATCTCTCTCGACTGGCGCAAAAAATCTGTCTCATCAGCCAACTGCTTGGCTGATGTTGTAGTTGACTGATGTTGCCAAAGCTGAATATAACTACGACCAGGAATAACACAAAAACCTAAACAACCATTTAACAGAACTACTAACATACGCACAACTAAAGCAGAACCAAAGCCTGATTCAGAGGCCTTTTACGCCAAATAGATCAGGGCAATTTTACAGATCCAAGAACCCACACAATCACAATCACAGGCTGCTGTTGAATTTTGTATGTATTTATTACTACAGCGTGTTATTCTAACAACACCAACCAGAAGTGAGTACAACTCGACGATGCGGAGGTGCATGTGGGACTGTTTTCTCTGCACAGCAATCAAACACACACACGTGATAACATCTGCATGTACAACCACTCTCCACTCTGCACTGTTACAGATGATAGGCAAAGGTTTTATGGAAAGTGAGTAAAAAGCAGTTTCGAACAGTTTATTATCTTTGAGTGCATTTACATAGTAAATAGTCATTTATATAGCAAATAGTCATTAAAAATCCTTTAATTTATTTAGTTAGGAATTTAGGATGTTAGGTTAAGTTCATGGAACGAGTGAAGATTAATGGGTGCTGTACTGTGCATAATAACTAAAAGTGTGAGTTACCGGCCGCACAGGCTGTGTTCATGCTACGGACATATGCCAGAGGCCTGCAACGACTGTAATCCAGGCGTGAATAAATTAAGACTGTAAATTTCATCTCTCAACATTATTATTAAACTCTAACTGTGCTGACAACGTCCCAAATATTAAATTTAACACCGTTCTCGAGTACAAACAAGCTGTACATTTTGATTCCGCCCTGAGCTGACGTCATCACTACGCAACGTAAACAAAGCTTCGGGTTTGAACTTTTTGACAATTTTTTAAAATAAATGCTCACTTTAAAAACCAATCACGATATGCAAGTAGGTTTTATGATGTAAAAGGCACTTGGTGAGTTATTTATCTTAAAAAGTACAAAACCTTTGCCTATCATCTTTAATAAGTCATGACAAAACAATACAATTGCACATTCAACTCACACTTTCAAATACTTTAACTGTCTTTGGCTACATACACTCAGTTACCATGTCGATCTACATCTGAGGCCGACAACTGCAGCCAATTCTGATGCTCAGCGTTCAATACAGCAACAGATAAGCAGCATACTTGCAGTGGAGAGAAATGACTTGATGGCCTTCTCTCTTTTGATCTGTTCCAGTCTTTTGATATTCAGACCAACACCAACACTGGCACCTGTAGCATTCACACCACGATAATACCACACTCACACTGAAAAATATCACTTCCCCCAACCTAGTCCGCCAGACTCTGATTGTCTACTCAACTACACCACTAGTACAGAGTTATGTCATTTTACTTCAATTCATTTCGCGAATGCTTTCGTCGCCGTATTCTGAAGCCAATGGACAGCATCGTCGTCAGCCTCATGAAGAGCCTCCTTCAATAAATACATGCAACATTCAACAGAGAAAGCTGCAGTGCAGTCAGTGGTTAGCTTTCAACCCACATCAATGACGATATTTTAGGCAAATATTTTACTGGGTGTTGTTGCCAGTTACAACCTAGTTTTGTTCAGATGCCAGCAGGATGTCTGCTGCATCGCTGGCTGTGTTGCATGTACTGAATAAGAGTGTACTCGTCAGTGCCACGTGGCGATGCACGTTAATTGACAAGGAAACTCGTCAGTGGCAGCGGCAGTGTTAAGGCTGTGTGTTCATGTGTCATGTTCTCATAGCTCGTCTTTGATACCGTATTAAGACACTTTTTTCCGCAACATTAGCGGCTGTCATTTCTTACCGAATTAAAAGATAAACCGTTTCAACTCGTAAACTTATTCGTTCTGCTTTAGTAGTGCATATGTTAAGTAGTTTTGTTGAACGGTTATTCTGTCAAAGCAAGCTAATGCTTCATCTCCCTCTCTCTATCTCCTTTTTATGAATACGACAGCTACAAACAGTCTGTAAAGTATGTACAAACATGAGTATCAGTAACTGTCAATATCCAGTCAACAGCAAATTCTGCTTTTGATAAAAAAAACATATCAACAGAATGACTTTCAAACTGGCCTCAATGGCTATATCGTTACCGGATGGTACGGCACTGGACACACAGTCAGACAGATGACAAGAGCCTCTCAGTAGACGGCCACAGAGTACAGTGATAAACAGCAACGGGTTTAATCTGCTGTAAACTCAGCAGCAACAAGGAATGTTATACTCAACGTTGATACCTTGAGACGATGGTAGCTCAGCATCTGGCGTACTCGACGTGACAGAACTGTCACCATCATCTGGACATCAGCAAACACATCATGTACATAACCTAAACTCACTGGATCGCCGAGCAGCAGAGTGACCAGATGTCAAAAATTACAAACGACGGCTTAACCCAGTCTGGCACAGAATGCTTTATAGCAGTATCCACATGGCAACAGTGGGTGTCAAAGGGTTAACTTAGCTGATCACTGGTCGGTCATTGATGAGTTTTGAAAAGCAGTCATGGATAACATAACAAACTCAGTCTGTCGCGTGACCAAGTGCTGTTCAATTCCAACTCTGATCTACGCAAGTCACAGGTTGCAGTACAAAAACCAACAAAACTGCTCCAAGCCCTACCCTAAACCCCCATCAGTGAGACTGGTAAGTAATGGTTGATAAGCTTTTCCTTAGTCTTCAGTTCTCAACAGCTTACACTGGACTACTTTGATAAACAATAACAAATGTTTAACTGTTCTACATCAAAACTGATTTATAAATTTTAGAAACTGACTTTAAAATCATGATATGCATGGTGTAAAATGCATCTCAATGTAACACAAACAGAATACAGTTAGCACCAAAATTAGCTGTTTTATATATAATGTTTTTATATATATATAGAAAAAAAAACACAGCACTAAAAACATTAAAAAAATACTTAAGCTATCAAAAAATCACACAAAGTCATGGTTAACTGTTACATACATTAATCCAACAATGCATACAAGATGAAGCATTGTAAAGTTTGGAAGACTGTAAGAATCGAATGTAACTGATACATACTGTCTTTTTTCTTCTTCAAGCCGACGACCTTTGGCTTACTGGCAGCTGTTGCCTGCTTCACTGGTGTGCCATTAGAACTCTCCTGATCAGACTCTACAAATTCAGCCTCATTCTATAGCTACTACAATACAGCAAATACTACACAGCAATCACTTACTGAAAACCACTAATAATGCTACACTAAAATACACATTATTTCTACTTACTTGATTACAGCAGGTTCTTTCGGAATTTGCACCTATTAGTCGTTCAGTCACTAAACACTGAGAGTCCCAGTTACTCCAGTCCTGCATTATGTTTCCAATAAACAGCGTTGTGATCTGGACACAAAGGTCTCGAGAGAGACCAAGGTCTCGAGACTCCAGAGCATATGAGTTCATTTTACTAAGGTCTCGGACCTCGGTCTTGGTCTCGAGAGCTGAATGGCAAGGTCTCATTCACAGCTGCAGATTTTACGCAAATGCAGTGAGTACTCGAAAAAACGGATATATGTCATGACTTGTAGGCTGTGGGAGTATAGACAGGGATAACAGACTGAACAGTTTGTTGGCTCGTTCAAAAAAAATGTACGGCATTATGTGTTTCGAATTAGTTTGCATTCTTCCAACTGTTATATGCAGAATTTTTGCAAATACTGCTACAAGTGCCAAGGTGTCAGTCTCGGTCTCCTTGACAGTTAGCACCAATATCTAGGGTCTTGGTCTCAAGACCTTAGCTGCAACATCTCAGTCTCAAAACCTGGGCTCCAAGATCTCGGTCTTGGTCGATTTTTCTAAAGTCTTGACAACAACACTACCAATAAATATTAACTTTCTATGGCATTCCAATTTCCAGTAAATCGTAGGCAGGGGACAGACAGAGAGACAGATGGACGGGGAGCAACACTTTATCTCCCCGACACAATGTACTTTGGCTGCTAGGTACACAGAAGAATGTACACTCATTATGGTGCTGCAATGACAGTGGCAATGTTATTTTGGCGATGTTTGAACACTAATTGCACAAACATGGAAAACACCTTGTTCGCGAAAAAACGGCTTTTATCACTGTTAAACCTCCGTCTACAAAAAAAGGCACAAATGTCGACCACGTGCAATTTGCAGGCAGTGTTGAGTGAACATTTTAAAAAGACTCCTATCAAAAGCTTTTGTGCCATTTAGCAGAAAAATTTCAGTGACAACGCCCAAATTTTGGCAATGATGATATAGAATACGTTGAGTACTACGGGTATGCCAAGCTAGACTGAAAAGTGGTGCTCTGTTTTTGAACTATTCGCAAAACATGATTTTTCCAAAAAAGACAATTAACACAAAAAAATATGCATTTCCGCTGATAAAATGTATTCGACGATATGTGTGTAATGGGTTGAGTATCATGTTGGTCTTGGTTTGATATAAATCGATCTACTATTCACGAAGATACGCACAAAAATGGTTTTTACGTTTTCATTCTCAGTAATCTCAACCTTTGACGTTTAATCTTAAAATTTGCTCCCCCAGTTACTCATGACAGGGGTTATGTCTCCATCAAATATGAAGTTTTTATGGCTTTCCAATTTCAAGTAAATCATAGGCACGCAACGGACAGACGGACGGATATGGTAATAAATGATAACACTGTCTAATGTGATTATTGCCCAAGTCACATGAATACCTTCATCAAATGGAGTGATGACAAGCTGCTCCACTTTGGGGCTGGACTTCTCTGAAATGTCACAATCTCCGACGTCACCTAACATCCGATGGGCAACGTGAGTTGAGTGTGATATTCTGATTCGATCCCCTCCTGCAACAGGCAGTGAAGTGAATACACTTTATAGATGCTACAGACTCACGACTCATAACAGGCCATGATGTGCCACTGTTAATCGTCCAATGAACTCCGTTGAAGAGTTACTGTAAATGGTTATTTTGGCATACACGGTCAGTGGACAGTGACAATGGCGCCCTAATAACATGATACCGGGCCAAAAGCACACGTTAATGCTCGACTTGGATGATACATCTATCAGCTTCCAAACCTATCACATATCTCTGGCCACAGCAATCACAGCTTTTGAATTTTCAGAAAATCACCATCCAGTAAGCAGACTGTACATAGTTTGGACATACATGGGCAATGGGCAAATATACATGGGCATATATACATATGCCAGCATGAGCATATGACGTCCAACATTCGAGTGGCAGGTAGTAATCGGTAAGTAAGTAATTAACGGCAATTTATGTAGCACATTAATAATAATATTATTAAATAATAATATTAACATTAACATATTAATAGCTTGAGAAGAACAGTGTCCTTAAATAAGAGTTGTGTGAAGGTTGCCATGTTGACTGAAGGTCATGCAGCTGCTCTTACAAAGCACTGACGTACAACAGCTACATTCACCACAGTCTGCACGTGATCAATGTACGTCTCTTTTATAGTACATATTGGCTGGAGTGAAGGGCCCTTCCTAATAAAGAACCAAGTGTCAAAAACCATCAAAGCAAAGTACACAGGTAAAGTCAACTCAACCTACAACAAGGTGTGAACGAGAGGTGACAGCCTCTGGTCTACTATAACACAGACACTGCAGCTTAACGAACTACCCTTCAAGCGTACAGAAACAAAGTATCTCACCCGCCGACACGTCAGCGTCAGTTTTTCGTAGACGATGCATAAAAACACAGTGTGGCTTGCGACATCCGCCCGGCTTTGACTCCCAGAAGCACGGTATCTGTGATCTGTTCTTCTGTTAACGCACCACCAATGACGTCAGAGGATGGTACAACTGCACTTAACTGACATATTCACTGTACTAACTGACAGCACTGCTCAAACTGAAATACACTGATGGCAACTTCTCATAAATGGTTAACAACAAACGGCTATAAGGTTCACTGCCTCTCCTTACAAGGTAATATATCTGTAAACATAACAGGTCTTTCAGTTGAAAAAGTGCCAACTATGTTACCTGAATATCCATGTGCCGATACGGGCAGTTGCTTTGTAAACATAGTCCCTGCTGCCACTGAGGACACACTGTCTCCGTACCAAGTGCTGATGGCTCATGGCGGAACGGGCATGCACGACCCTACCAGTCACATACATGAGAACTGTCAAAGTGAAATGCCTGGCAATGAAAAATACTCAGCTTTTTAATGACAAATACCAAATGTTTTGTGACAGTGACGAACGCCAACGATGTGCCACAATTTCAAATGTAAACTTCACATTTCAGCTCAATTTGAGCGTCAACCAGCTAAGCCTTTCAAAAAGCACTCAGACAACTGCACTTGTCACGGCTCCACAATCGGCTTTGTCATCCAACTCATCAACAGCCCTGTCTGGCTGTCTCTCTGAAACCAGCCAAGTCTATTAAGGCAATGCTTTCAGCAGTGCCGTAGACGACTAAAAAGGCACTTCAAGGGCACTGTACAGAGATGCAATATAACTAAGCAAAAAATAACACGCCTCAGCATACATGCAAACAAGTAACAGCAGGTCTCAACAGTATAGGCTCACCTTGGCACAATGTGAGTAGTAGTAGAAGTAGCAATCACTGTTTATCAGTGACATGATCGTCAAAATGACCTAACAACTGGGCTGGCTGACAATCCTGTGCACTGGTCAACTGGTGATTCAACGTAATGTGCCAAGAAGTTAACAAAGTATTCTTCAGTCTCTAACACAAACAGACAAAACCAAACAACTGTTATGTCAGTTGATGCAACACATATAAATCATATTATGAATTTAATACCGGTATGCAAATAACGTACCAACTGAAATTTTCAATTTTTCACTAAACAATAACAATAAAAATATACTAAGTATGGAACTGCCAGCCAACTCCTCATAAGAGGCAAAATTCGCTTGCCAAGGGTTGAACAATCTAAGTCTGAAGGTCACATGATGCCGAACGAGGATGAACATCAAAAATCTGTACGGTTACAATTTAAATATTGTCTTGGAGTCACAATTCACCGTTAGTCTTTTGATTAAACGCATATTGGCACAAGAGATAGTCTTTGAAATACCGTCATATATCACTCAAGACATAGAGTACATAAGTAACGACTGCGCCTGCATATGCACGCAATACGTCTATGATGGGTTTACGCCCAGGTAGGGCCCACAAATTACGTCTTTTAGTATAGCTCCTCCGATACATTAATTTCCAATAGAGCGACGACATTAACTGCTCTAGAACTCAGCAAACTATATACTAAATAGTTAAAGTAAACTGAAATTTTAATAACATAATAATACCAATTTAATTCACAAAGGTAAATGTTACACACAAAAGTAAACAAGATGGCGTCAGTAACGATTACGAGGAAATGCAATAAATAAGTATAATAAAACATAAACAAGAAAGCCGTGCTGCCGCAAGGAAACCGCGCGATGCCGCAAGTGTTCTTTTCCGTTGAAGTTCGCCAACAACATTCACTACAAGTATAAGACTAGCCAAGCTTCGAAAGCGGC
>Ga0056114_1000549_pt1 | contig 13673 bp, 13 predicted proteins | sample WorMetHERISLAND1_FD_77005 | JGI IMG/M metagenome (GOLD analysis project Ga0056114, IMG submission 77005) | Marine gutless worms symbiont microbial communities from Max Planck institute for Marine Microbiology, Germany - Olavius loisae HERON... ...
AATGCACACACATAACGATATACACAAAATAACACAGCAAGTCCCCTAGTCTACACTAATATGGGGTGACTAGGGGACAGCTCCCACAGAGGGCAGGTTCGCTATGCCTGAACGGCGGTGGGGCTGCCGCCGCGGTACCCCCACAGTTACAAACAAACATTACTATTTGTTTGTAACTGTTATTACTGTACAGATAAGTTATAAGATGTTGACAGTATAGAGTTTATACGTATTATAATTGTAGTATGTTATATCATGACAGTCACATATGCTGAAATGCGAGTTCAAGTCCGACAATTTGTGAGAAATAGTGTTGTGTATTGTAGGGAAAGTGGTATATAGAGGACGCTACTGGAGCCGTTCAGCTGGATCTCACTAGAGCTATATCCTTCACTGCTTGTCATTAACAGTGGCCTGAACATCACTTGTGTTCATGAATTATTATTATTCAACGTTGTTGATGCAACATCGGACTTGTCACCTGTTGGTGGTGGGCACGTCTCTTGTGGCTTTGGGCAAGGTACTCGCAGTTAGAGTTTTAGTAGAGTTTAATGCCACAAGACTGTCACAAGGCAGCTACACAGCAATGAACCTGACATAGAATTATGCCTACTGGTGTGAGCTGAGGCAAATTGGTTTAATTCACAATTTCTAATTTGATTCTTTAACACTGTGTACAATTTCCACACTGGACTGTTTACGGAGAACTGTTTTGTGCTCGCCGAAGGCTTCTATGAAGATGAAGTATTTCACGTCAGTGCGTTTGGCTTTCCTCCTCCAGAACCAGCAAGACTCACTCGGTAATTCACTAGTTCACAGACAGTTACTGATGGTGTGAAATTGTGCATTTTGTAACGGGCTCACATAACTTTTTTTTGCTTTAAGTACAGATCATTAGATTTTGTGAATGTGTAGAATTCTCTTAACTGTTTTTGATCAGAGATATATAGTGTTTGTTGAACTTTATTTTTTAAATTTTATTTTTGTTATTTGATGCGGGTCAAGTAATAATATAGTTCATCATCGCCTTAGTCGGTGAGATGTGCTGCTCCTATGTGAGTGACTATGGGCATCCTGACGTTCTGTTGCTCAGATATTATTCATACTGTACAGACTTATTACCATCAATTAGCAGTCAATTGTGTAAGTAAGTAAGTGAGAAGAGAATTCTGTAGTGAACGGATCAGTCACTCAGTGCTGTGATGCTGATTGCCTATCATGATAATAACTTATCTGTGTGCCGCTAACATACTGTATATGTCAAAACTGTCGTTGTTTCTTTCAGGTCGTGTTTTGGTAACCTCAACTTCTTCGGTGGTCCCTTTGAGACCACTGTGAAAGCATCCACTAAACTGCACCAGTTAGAAACTGCAAACGATGACGCTATGTTTGTATTTCTATCTGATGTCTGGCTTGATGACATTAAGGTGCATCTCTTCACTGTCTTCTGTTATTATTTTCATAATTACATATACATAGAAAAACCTTTCTATAACAACGTTCTATAACAATGTAACTGTTGCACAAATCTGTAATGTATTTATATTTACACTTGTATTTGTTACACTGATCTGATAAAACAAGCATTATATTTTTAGATTTTAATGTTTTTGGCTGTTAATAAGCTGATGCTTTGTTTGTGGTTTGTGTTCATTTACACTGATTTTTCTGCAGGTTATTCAGAAGTTGCGTACGCTTTTCACTGGATATTCCGAGATGCCACCGACGTGCTTTGTGTTTTGTGGTCATTTTACAACTCAGCCATTTGGCACGGAACACATTCGCATTCTGAGAGGTATCTGTGCTTAGTATTTGCTACAGTACAATATTTGTTTATTTGCCAATACCAGGTGCCCCGTGAAACATGGCTGCTACGGTTTTTACCCGTGCGACGCTATGCATAAGCACACTATTTGCTGTTGAATGGTGTTTGTTCGTCTGTCATGATTCAATATTGTATCACAATGGCATATCATAACGTTAAAATTTTTGACCACGTGATAGTCCAAACATTCTAGTTTGCTGAGATTAATCGGCAGTACCACAATTACTAATGGAGGCCTTATACACAGGTGGGGGATATAGACAGAATTTTGAGCATTTACTGAGCTATTCGCCTGGTTCGACTAAGGTGTGATCAATAACATCGACGATGTTCTGTTGATCTTGCGAAGTCGTTACTTGTGATTATCAGAGCAGATTTGATATACAAGCAGATCCCAAATATTTTCTTTTAATTTTAGTTCTGTTACAGTAGATGGTTGCAGATCATGCAGGTCATCTAGGCCACATGCTTTATTTTTTAGCATGTGCTATTAACCACGGATTCAATATAGAATACGATACGATAGTAGAGTTTAACGCTGTTCTTAGATAAACCGCACAACGCTTGTGGAAGTACCGCACAGATTTCTCGGTGATAGCTAAAGCTGTGTTTTCTCGTTACCTCAGCATTTGCAGGAGCTGGGCTGTTAGTTTTCCAGAAAATTTGGAGAAAAATGTCTGTCCATCTGTCGTAATACAGTGCTCATCCATCTGCTACTCATGGGCCCACATTCTCATAACTTCTTAGGAAAATCTTAGGAAAATTTCTCGTAGGATAATCTTTGACGATATGTGACAAACCACTAACCAGACATCATTTCACTCTACTTACTAATTCACGATTTAACAACAATGTCATGTAATAACGTCCAACATGATGCAAAAGCATAACTGTAATTTCCAATCATTATTGTGTTAATATTTCCTAAATTGAGATTAGTTCTTTGCTGAATATTTTCCTATGATTTTCGTAAGATAAGAAATCTTCCTATATAAGATATTCCTAAGAAGTTTCGAGAGTGTGGCCCATGGTGAACCACTGTTGCTGCATGTGGCATTGCTAGCAGTGCACAGCTACAGCTAGTCGAGAGCTGAACGGGATCTCCATGGGAATCAGTTCTTCATAGCCTAATATCATCAGTCTCCAGAGTGGACATTTCTGAGCCATGCCGATCTCTTGATTCAGGGAGAGGTTGTTGGATTTCAGGTCTTGTTGTATAGTCTTCATCCACATAATACAAGAGCATCCTGGTGGTCTCCAGTTTTCCAAAGGGGAAGCTGTTAAGATATTCTTGGCATCTGTTTCGTCTGGCATTCAGACAATGTGGCTGTGCGTGGACAATAGCCGATAGGCATGATTGCCTGGTTGTCCGTCTCACCTCATCATTGGGTAGTGTTCAAAAACTCTGGTGTCGCCATAGCAATAATTTTTCACGAATATTGTTGCACTATTGTTTAGCGATATGGCACACACAACAAAATATACGCACTGATGATGTTATGCCTTTGTAACGTGAATGCTGCAGAATCGTTTCACACGTTTGTGAGCCTCATCTCGGAGTTCCCGAGTCTGAAGGAGAAAAGTCGTTTTGTGTTTGTTCCTGGCCCGCGTGACCCAGGCCCTGGTCCAATTCTGCCGAGGTATCATCTTGCAGTTCGTGTGATGCATGAATTGGTTTTTGTAAAAAAATGTTTTATACGCATATGAATTAAATGTTAATATTAGGAGTGGTGGACATTACCAGAAATGCCTACACCAGTTACTTGAACATCATGAATATGATTTTGTTTCGCTACATTTGTGAGTAGATTAGTTGACAGTGAAGTCATCCACCGTAGTTGTTTCCATCTCTGTTCTATCCTAAAATTTAAAAGTAACCTACCCGGTACTTGCCTGATGCACTGTGTACGTGTGACAACACATTTCTGTTCAGTGTTACATGTGCTTGATGGATATGTATTATCACAATGTTGTTTTATATGTAAGTGAAATTCGTCACTACATATGCAGTGTTGGCTGCTTTGAATACGGTCCATAGTTTACACGTCTGGTGCTGATGGTTGCGATGTGGGCATAGATATATAAAGTAAAGTTGTGATGTGATAAGCAAGTGCTGCAAAGTAAAGTACAAAGTCCTGGTTGTTATAAAGCACAGCAAGCACAGAATTATTCTTTTACAGTAGCGCATTTTTTGCCATGCCGACTTGTTACAATCTGCAGTAAGCTTTTCATTCATTTGCAGTCTGCTAAAGATGCCTATTTAGATGATGCCCATTTTGATTAACTTTTATATGAAAAATAAACAAGATGCAACAGCCATGTTGTGTTAACAACTACACCGTTATTTTGCACTGAAATTGTTAGTGTGACAGTAATAGATCTGATGCTACAAGATGATGTAGTGTATCAGTAAGTAATAGTTTGCAAGTTGTAAATTTCACTGGGAACATTTTGTCACTGCAAGAATAAACGTTGTAGTGCAATGTATATTACACATTTTGTTCAGTAACTGTAGCCTGGATATAGTTAGTGGTACTTCAATTGGAATTTAGTCTGTATGTAAATATTTTTCTTATTTACAGTTGTAATAAGATGCCTGGTATCTGTACTTGGCAGGCCGGCTATTCCAGACTGTATAACGGAAGAAGTACGCACAGCATTACCATCGGCTGTATTCACAAGTAATCCCTGTCGACTACAGTACTGCACACAGGAAATTGTCATATTTCGTGAGGACATTGTCATGAAAATGTGTCGAAACTGTGTCCGATATCCTGCGGATGGCAATATTCCAATGCATGTAAATTCTTTTACTTTTGTAAAACATTTCTGCATCTGTGTTTTGTGATCAGATAAGCAATATATGACAGCAAATACAATATCGTTTTATAACTGCTGTTGTCCTAAGATATTGTAAAACCCTTGTATTTTAATTAAATATTAATTGGCATTGAATTTTTTAAATTTCATAGTACAGAATATTGATAATGAATATTATCCATATTCAGTCACAGTTGAATTTCTGCTTTTGTCATGAAAAAGGAGGAAGAAAAATACAAGTATGCAAGTATACAGCAAGTACAAGTATACAGCGTCAGCTTGGTGAATCTCGAATTCCAGATCTGGTTTTACATAGCTGCATGAGTGAAGGCAGTGCAACATGAGATATCAGGAGAGCTTTTGAGTTGTGGAATGGATAAGGGAGCAAGAAAGAGTCTGGTGCCAACATGCCCTTGGGAAACACCAGATTCACATGTGAACCAAGCGTTCTCACATTGGGATGAACAAACACTGCCGACAGAGTTGTTGTACAGAGCCCTGATTAGTCATTAATCCGACTACCTTGTCTGGAATTCCAGGACTAAAATGCCATAAATAGAGATTAAATCGAAACATATTCACTGTGGTGTTATCCTCCTTGGAAATCCATGTGGCAACTGGCAACATCCTGTTAAGACATTACAGGTCATTGTGGAGATGAGGTAGGTACACAGTGAAAGAATGTTATGTAAGTTCGGTATTATTTTTGATGTAGTTTACAAAGACAATCATCTGTCAGTCTCATCTGTGTCCATTGCCGCTACATGTGGCGCCAGTCTACTGGACGTACGACTACAGTCTACGCATGTATCCACTGCCGGATCTCATCGTCTGTGCCGACAAATACGATCCGTTTACATCAACCCAAGTTGAATGTACAGTTACTAACCCGGTATTTGTTGTTCTGTTTCATACGATTGCTGAAGGCATAACTTAAGCATATGAGGGAAGCCATGAAATCAAAACAGATGGCCCGATATTGCCTGTGCGCTTAACAAGCATCAGATTTCCTCTCTAGACTTTGTCATTAACAGATTTTTTTTTGAAATTGTTTAAAACCAATAACATTGAAATTGTCAAAGCATGCCAAGAATTTTTTTCGGCTTTCAGTTACCTAGCGTTCAAATAGCTAAACGTACAACTAAATTTGAATTTGAATTTCAAAAGAGGTCTCGTCTGATAAAGTTGTAACAAACAGCAACATTATCAATCTTTTATAGGCCGTGCTGATACTATCATTATACATTGCTGATACTATCTGTACGCCGAGTTCGTTTAGTTAAGTTGTAGTTAATTTTACATTGTACGATTTGTTCTGGCTTTTTTATGTACCATTCATGGTGAATAAAGATGTATATAAAAAAACTAATGAGAAGGTCCCAATTGTTAATTTGAATTTGGATCGTGATGAATATAAAAGAGGAAATTGATTGCAGGGGATATCATGATGCATAACACAGTGATCATCAGTTTGCATCGAGAGGTTCATTAGATGGTTGAGCAAAGCTAATAACAGATAACAGCTTGCATGTGGTTGTAAGAAGTTTGTATTATACTGATGGCACACATTTGATGTTTTCATCAATTGTAAGCCATGCAGTTGCGGAAATGCGGATATAAAGAATGCATTCAGAATCAATCAGATCGGTCTGGATCAAGACAGATTTGTTAGACAATGCAAAAGAAAGCATTTGATTCTGTGCCAGCTGTTTATGAAAAACTTCATCAAATGTGTGGTTTGACATGAATTTAATTTACATGGGATGACTTACCCTTTTTACTTTTCAGTTTTGAATAGCAAACTGCCATTTAGCGGATAGATGACACTATTCACCCGTCAGTTTTTCATTGAAGTCGACTTTGTGAAAAGCAGTAATGTGTTTTGGTTTTAGGGTTCATTTCCACGGAGCAACTATGCATTCAAAGTTTACTGGCCGTCAACAAAGCAGATTGAAGACTGTCGCATTGAAGATGTATAGTGATTGTGTCAGTAGCTGGTTTTAGCAAGTGCTAACACCGTGAATATGATGCTAGAATGTGTTATGTCTGCAAAACACGATATTGAGATATGTGGAATTTGTCAGTGGTATTTCTCTGAAAACTGACTGGATGCCAAAGTGGTTTTTATTGTAATATTTCTGCCTAATGAAATCCTTGATGTGAATAATTCAACTACGGCCATCGTTGAGGCTGAACCTGTGCCCGAGCAGCCAAAGCCAGTTACGTCACACAGAGGTGCGAAAGACGAAACATCTGCGCTCGGCTGCTTTCTGCATCCCAGCTGATGTTATCTTCAACGACTTCAGCATGGCTCATAGCGAACTGTCTGTCAGCGAGACAGTGAACGACGCAGCCATTGTACAGTCAGTTACTGCTGATACCACACCCGCTGGATGAGGTGATTATGTGAACTTGAAATGAAATCATTCAGTTTGTAGACTGTCTCTATTCAGTCTTACACTGCGAGTGTGCGCAGTCTTGTGCGCAGGCCGCGCACAAACACGTAGGGGCCACAAACCGTGCCCGACTACCCGCGGAGCTGTCAATCAATCATGAACCAAAGTTCAGATATATCGCACAAATCGTCGCGGTCCCTTGAAGTCCGCTATAACGAGTTTACACTGTATCAGGTAACAATCCACATTACAGTATTAGCCAGATCGTGATATTCAGAGGTTCAAAGCTGCACTGTAAAGTGTCTTACTTTCAATTGTTTTGAGTGCTTCTCAGATCCCCTTCCAATACACTGTTCTCTGAAGGTTGATTCAGCTGTCATATTTTAACACAACTTGAACCACAAACAACAATGCTAATATTCAAGGCGATTGGGCGACGAACAACTGATACGAGGCACTGTGAACTGCTGCATCTACCTACAGCTTGCATCAATTAATCACTCAGCCGCTGGATGGACGAATAGCAGCAGGCAGTAAGACGTATGACTGGCCACAGCCCTCTAGAGGTGCTACCCTCTGTGTAGGTAGTTTCTGTAAATGCTTTGTGTGTACTAAAGTTAACAGACTAATCTAATTTATAAAAAATATCTGCGTTTTCATTCTGTTACTTTCTTCCAACTGTGTATGAAAGTTACTGTAAAATACTATAAATATAGAACACCCATTGCAGACAAGATGCATATTCTTAGCACGGTCACATACTAAAATAACAATCATAATGAGATCAGTTGTTGTATCATGTGAAACATTCTCAGCAATGATCTAAATTAACTGATGTGTAATTACTACAGCACTGACTATTAACTAACTAATGACCACAACATGACAAGTAACAATCAATAGTCACGTAATCTCACAATTGTACAAAAAATAGTGGCATAATCTGTCACTGTGTGAAATATAACCAAGATATGTACCACTGTACCTATAACAGGTACCTGCTACAATAGCTTTATGATGAACAAACACTTTCATGCACTACTCAACATAGCAGCATATTTATCAAAAAGGTGGTTCAGCTGTTGTGTCCTGTAATCTTCAGTAGCTCAGCTGCAAGGCTCGACAATGCCACATCAGCATTAGAGCTGCAACATCAAAAACAACTCTCAGAAAAAAAAACTACTCAAAATTTTTGTTCACTATTGATACAAGCAGTATCAGTGCTATACCAACAGAGACAATCATAGAGGGAAATATTACAATATATTCTTCCCTAAGGTTGATATATTTCTTGAGGCAAAAAATTACCCCTCAACAGGATCCGTGACCATCTGCTGGCATGTAGTCAGCCAGTCAGCCTGGCCCATCCCTCATGGTCGCAGAGTGCAACCTGATGCTGTGATTGAGGAATACAGAAATGCACCACCCTGTGGTCCATAAAGACTTGATTCATTGAAAAGTCACTGTAGGCTTGACTCATTAAATGCCACTGTAGGTAGTGTTAATACAAAAATTATACCTGGCACTGTGAACAAGACCTCGGATAGTTTCTGCTAATCCGCTACCATGTTGTCTAACCAATTCAATGTGTCCTTCGTCCACAGTAATCTGTAAACAAAGCATGCATGGATTATTTATGGCCTACATGTAGCTGATTCACATGACTGTATAGCTACTCTGTGATAAGCAACAGTGAAATGCATGTAGTTCCCACAAAACTACGTGTTAACTTACAATGCGCTTAAGAATTCTTAGAACAACTTTCTGCTTCTTTCCGTCAGAAATCTTCATTACTGTGCTGTAACATTCCTAGTCAACAAACATCCACAAACGTGCAATATAAAGCATAAATAGACTTCACTACACCAAAAAACTTGAATGCTAAAATGTCAAATGTAGTCAAAACAGAAATTATGCCACCACAGGCCAGAGATGTCAAAATTACTCAATTCAAGTACAAGTACTTTGTTACAGAGTAAAGGTACCCATATTTTCTAGTATGAGAACTACAGATGCAGACACCTTGATACAAGTACAGATTTACCTACTCATTGTTAGTTGAAGTTTTCGGATGAAAAATGACAAGTGAACTATGATTGCAAGATCAATGGCTGATGTCAGTCTTTGCAGTCACGTGCAGAACAAGCATAGACAAAAAATATGCTTTACAGAAGCACTGCCTGCACCAGTATTGTCTGTTCAACTTTCTCAGCAGAATATAGAACACATACATGCAGATAATTATTCTGTCAATATTATTAACATCTATCCGCTTGTTTGTGGACAGACAATGGCTACAACTGAGTTATCCATTACATTTGTTGACAACAACTGTCTGCAGGTGGTCAATATCATTGTAGCATTTCCTTCAGTACTTTGATACTGTTGGTTGGGTTCTTTTGACCTGTAAAAACAGTCTCCCATATAACCTATCCTGCGTTGGCAGGGACGTAAAACACTGCGCAATCCATTGCGGCAAGGGGCAGTGAACAGTGGGTGTGCACAAGAAATACAATGATAATGCTAAGGGAAGTTATGAGCAAAAATACTGTCAAATTATGTAGCAAAAATTACTCACCAATGAATACACGATATATGTGGATGAAAACGGTAACTGTATATATATGAGTATAGCTTACGAGATGTGCGACAGTCAGGCTGCCACTGGTTTCTTCTGCTCCATACAACTGAACTATTAATGACAAGCATTTGACCGACATGTCGGAGATGTCTGTGTCTTCGTGGACTAGCTTCACCACACAAAACATCAACTAACATTTACTGCATTAGAACATCAAACTGTTCGTTCAAAAGCATCAAATGTTTCTGTGTGACAGTGCAAGTAAGTACGCGAGTTCTTTAAAGCAGTGATGTGTAAACAACATACAGTGAAAACGATAGCATATGTGAGCTGCATGTATTGATTGATCTGTCTGAATCTTAATCAATACTATATTAAAATGTCACAGTGAAATAACAACAACGTATAACAACAACTACTATGTCAATTTATTTGAAGGTAGCACTGGAAATGAAAGTGGAAACATAACAACCACGGCTCTGATAGATGCTGACATAGTTCTACACACTGTACAGACCATCCATCACACATGTGATCAGAGATAATTACCAAATACTACTTGCAGACAACATCAGTCATCACATCTGTATTTACCAGATGTGTGAGTGGACTGATGAACTGTGCAAGAGGCTTGTTCAGCAGCAGCAGCTCTTCAGCTTCTTCTGTTTCTTTACCAACAACATCAGCATGTCCAGCTCTCCTTGCCTGTCTCCACAGCAATAAACCATCTCCCATTACGCTTGCGACACCGGTTCCTTCTACTAACTTCACAAAAATGCTGAACTAATTATTATAACTTTCAAATGCAAGAATACATTCCATGGAAACTATATCAAAAGACATTACAAAAAACACTGCACATATTTTGGGGACAAAACTGTGCTTTTACCACAACTAAAAAACATGTCTAGTGTTCAGCTGGCCAATCGAAATGTCAAGTTTGGCCAGTTCACTTGAAATCTGCAGACATTTCTCAAGAGTCTGAAGGGCATGTCTGTCATATACATGGACAGAGTGTTGCACTGCTGTCTGATAATTCTTCAGCTCACCTACTCTGTAAACCATTGCAACAACTGTCACATAACCCAGTGAATCACTCGATAACGGTAACACGGTTAAATTAATTACATCGAGCGCTCGGCGCACTACTTCGGAGACCGACTTGAGAACAGTGTTTGTGGTGTCGAGCAACAGTGAAAGAACCAGCGTTGCAGACTTGACGTCACCATTATCGACGCTGATACATATCTGACTGACCTCGGTGAACAAGTAGCTTAAATGATTCACAAACCCTAAACATGTGCAAGACACAATGCAGCCAGTGTTCAACCAACAACTGACCAACACATTTAACTACAACTCTTTGTTGTACAACAAAAAGCAATGACAGTGCAATAATACACGTGCTTTGTAAATTTATTCCACATTAGCCAAACAGTCAGTACTAATCATTCGTATCTTAGTATTTCAGCAGCTGAAAAATGCAAAAAGTAAGCACAAGTAAACCTTTGACAAAAACATCCACATACAAACGTGGCAGCAAACATACAGCAGCTTCAAACTGAGAATGTTTACCTTGCTTGTACAGATCTTTCATGTTGGTTTCTTTTCGTAAAACGAGACAATTCAATATGCCAATGATCTGCTTCACTGCAGTGCTGCCCGGATTCAATCTGTGGTCCTACAGCAGTTTCATAATACAAACGTGAATACTGTCACAATGCTGACAAACAGAATTATATGTTATGAAATTAACAAACAGGGAAATAGAAATGAATCATACCTCAAGTACTTGGAAAAGCAGAGGAACGAGACCTAACTTCTCTATATCCCTGAAAAACAAAGCATTAAAACAACTCAGTTAATGACACATCTGAGCTGCATTAACCTATCACACATGTATTCAGCCATCATAGTAAGTCGGTGTTTAAGTACCTGATGAAAGCAGGATGCTGTTCCAGCAATGCAAGCAACAGCTTCAGTCCATAGACTGGGAGAGGATCCTGCTGCAGCAGTATTTCCTCGTACCTGACGCAAACACATACATATGAAAACACTAAACTTCAGGTCCAGCGGTAGTTGTGTTAACTATATAATTACGTTATCTATGCCTGTCAATTTCCACCACTTATATTAACCGCTGACCAAATACTGCAATAAAGACACACACAGAAAGTATCTAAGCACAGTGAGTGAACCCAGTGAGATGAAGCCAAATCTGGTAGACCAAACCTGCCAGCTGCTCAAATGACTGTGCAGCTATAGAAAGCTACACAAAAGTACTACTAGATAGCAGTTCGAGCAATATTTCCTCTTGAATGGAATGACGTACTTTGGCAGCAGAGATTCTAACACAATTCGATGTAGTTTCTTTATCTGTGCCTGGTGCTGGCCTGCATCAAATGTCTCTTGTGTCAGAAAGATTTCCGAAATCTCCGTAAACATGCGCAACGACAGAGCACCGGTGTCACCTGACAGCATAGCACAAACCCTCTACCACATCACTGTACAACGCCTTTCAAATGCAAGAGTTTTTACCAGAGTTTATGTGGTATTATATTTCTATATGGAAACAATAACTACACAATACAGAACCTGAATAATAATAATGTGATGAAGTTAAACATGTCTACTCAATGATCCAACAAACTGCAAGCAAACAACAAATACATTTAGCAGTGTTAATTATTACAGCATAACATTCTACAAATACATTAATAATCACCGAAAACACCAGAAACATGTATATGATTGCGAACAAGCTGGACACACTGACCAACCAAGCTGAAGACTAGTGCTGCTAGCGGTGGCAAAAGATGGTCGACAACAATGGCACAGTGGTCGATAATCATCGCATGATGCTGAACAATAGCTTCGACAGTTGCAAAGATGGTGTGAACAAACTCTTCCGATCCACCAGCACCTTCAAACACCGAATAAGCAACTAGAAAGGGCCTCGTCTCTGAAATGACCTAAACTGTGTCAAGTGGGAACCTTGCTCAACCTCAACCCTCACTAGACGCCATATCCCCGATAAAGGTCCCAATTTCAAACCCCTGGTATAGGGGCAGATAGGTGACGCCTGGCTGTGGTCAAGTAACCTGACAAATATCATAGAAGACGTGCGAATAGTTTTATTATAGATATATAACGTGTCATAAAATTTGGAATATCTGACATATTGACTCATTGGAACCAGACCATCAGTACATAGGGCCGTGGGATGGGGCTGACCTATGTACTGATCTGATGGTGAGATGCTGATCAGTCAACATGTCAGATATGGTGACTTTATGTGCAAGGGTTTTTGCATGTGAATACAAAATGTTTCAAAAAATCGGTTTCTGAGGGTGGGGACGGGCTCAACCGGACTGGGAACCCCACCCTGTTAGGGTATGGAGTGGGTTTGACCCCAAAAACCTTCCCAGGGAGTTAGGGCCCCCAAATTTAAGCATTCCATCATAGGCCAAATGTGAACTTACCCGGAAAACTGTATCGCAATCCATTCACAACTTCTTGAATTGTCCTTCAGACAAACCAATGAACGGAAACAAACACATTATTCTTTGACATTGTTGGGGATAATATAACAGTGTCGTCATTCAACCATCAGCCATTAGTGGCATCAGTGTTGTGACACTTCTAGCCAGCTGACAATCCCAGTCCAGCTGGATCCCTGACCTCGGCTCTGTCGTCACAGCTTGTAGCTATCAGTCTCCTGGCTGCACTGTTCTGAACCACGCTCATTCTTCAGTCAAAGACACACTGTGGAAATAAATGTCGTTTAGGATGACGTCAGCCAAATGAGCCAACGACATCCCGGTGGCATTTTTCCCAATGTCCGACAGTATGGAATAATGATCCGAAACAGTTCGATGTGATTGGCTGGCGAAAGCTATTTATAGTTTTGTGCCCGTGACCACAATATACGGTGGGAATTTCCCTACGTAGAGGGCGTTCAGCTTAGCGAAAGGCTTCAGCGAAAAGCTAAGTCAAAAGTTAGTCACCCAATGCCTTGGTAGTGTGCATTCTGTTCAGAGATGGGTAGGCC
>Ga0056114_1000550_pt1 | contig 13654 bp, 9 predicted proteins | sample WorMetHERISLAND1_FD_77005 | JGI IMG/M metagenome (GOLD analysis project Ga0056114, IMG submission 77005) | Marine gutless worms symbiont microbial communities from Max Planck institute for Marine Microbiology, Germany - Olavius loisae HERON... ...
AACCAAGACTGCCAATTTCATCGCTCGACATTATTATTAAACTTAAACTGTGCTGACAACGTCCCAAATATTAAATTTAACGTCGTCCTCGAGTATAAACAAGCTGGATGTTTGGATTCTGACGGAGATGACGTCATCACTAGCCAACATAAACAAACGTTCGGGTTTGCGCTTTTCGACAATTTTTTAAAATAATTGCTCACTTTAAAAACCAATCACGATATGCAAGTGGTTTTTATGATGTAAAAGGCACTTGGTAAGCTATTTATCTTAAAAAGTACAAAACCTTTGCCTATCATCTTTAATGTGACGGAGAATCATTGTCAATCATCAAGAAGACAATGGTCAAGTGTCAGTGCTATGCAATGATGTGATGGCGGCTATTGACGGCAGAAGGCAACTAACCAGCAGCATCAGACGGAGCTCTGAAGATCAGATACGAGTACGGCAACGGCTGAGTTAGAGCACCAATTGTCTCACCCTCCGGACCCTACAGTCACACCAAGTGTACTAACAACTACGCTGCAGGACAACACATACAGTGTGAGTGTACTGCATGCATCCACACTCAGAAATATTTGGAGTGTCCGTGTGATAACGATAAACACAAAAACTGTGACAGTTATGTGCAGCCATAATCACATATCTTCCTTCCACTTCCAAAATAATAACTCACAGCAACGTCATTTGGCTCTTCACTTTTGACAAAACTAACGTCTGCAGAAGTAGTTTGTAGAAATTAACGTACAAGCATTTATAATACACTTTCCTCTAAAACATCAACTGTGATTATCAACGGGGCTGTTGCGTTACCTTTGTAGCCCAGATCGACTGATCGAGAGGATGAAACAGCTTAAAGCAGAAGCCGTCTTTCTTTGACGGCCTCTCAAGCAGTTCACAAGTGTTGAGTAGGACTGTCGCGACCCAGTGACTAGACTGACAACGCCAGACATTACACACACACACATCAGAAACAATGTACGATGCTAGCATTAACAACATCAGCACACGAGCTTGCAGTCTCTCCTGATTATATGTAAGTCAGCAAAGCAAATCAACTAAACAATCACACTGACATAATGCTATTCTGTTTGCAGTCCATTTATTGTGCAATATTTGCACGGCAAACAAAAAAGCAAAAGCAAATGGTACAAACGTTGATACTATTATTTATCAGCACTGAAAATTTTCATATGACCCATCACCGAACTACTGTGAAAACAATGCGAGCAAAAACCAGTAAAATTAAGGGCTGCTAAACATGGGGCTCTTAAATCATCAACATGAAACAATACGGCAACCACACTGATGAGTCTAGTAACGTTGTGCTGATGAGCAACAGTTTCAATGCAGAAAACACTCGGCAATGTTTCCAGACCAAAGTGCCAATAACTCTAAAATACCCGTATAAAAAGTTCCTAATTGGTCTCATTCAGATCATAATTACATCAGTAATTAAAATAACACAAAACTGTGCATAATCCTTTGACCTCAGAAATAAAACAGGAAAATTAAATCGGTCAAAAACTGAGTGAAAAGAATCATGTTCTGCGTACAGATGACAGACACTCCAAGATTGAATAAGGTTATCTCAGTCTGTTGGAAAGAAACAACCTAAAACAGCACACTACTAACCTTCATCTTGTGACTTTTATACAGCAGTAGTAGTCCGGGTTTAAGAACACACCAGAATTTGGTCCAACTTTTCAGCGAGCCTCGAACCTTGAGCCACTCGGCAATTATGATCACCGAAGGGTCTTTCAGAGTACTTAGCAGTTCCTGTGCAGCACGCTTCTTCTCCGAACGGTAATATTTCTTTTGCTCCTGCATCAAGAAAATTAGCAGGTTGTAACATTGTAACTTGTGTCACACTGTAAAATTTCTGCTGTAATATATATTTTAAAAAAGACAAAGCTTTCCATGGAGACTTCACGTTTGTTAACATTTGTAGTATGCACAAGAACTGTGTACAGTTTGGTACATGTCCTAAACATCTCCATCATATCAGTGACACTGGTCTTTTCAAGCGCTGCCTCAAAACTGAACTATTTCGTAGAGCATATGTCGCTAGTTGTTAGCGCTCCTGGACGATCCGTAAACAGCACTATGAAAATGACTGTATTATTATTATTAATGTTTACAGTGTATGTTTACAGTGTACAGTTTGGTACATGTCCTAAACAAGGGTTATTAGGATGTAATGTTTTTAAGATCATTCAACATCAATCTACATCTTTGTATCGGTACACTGCAAAGGCTGACTGTGTTTGCCAACTAGTAGCCATAATCCACTCTATCAGCATCCAGGACAAGAGACACGAAGAGTCAAGACTGCTAATACCTCTAGTCTGGACATGTGCTGCCCAGATATCAAGACAGCATGAAGCCTGTTTGTGAACTTCATAAACCCCGCTGACTGTTACTGGTACAATTCAGTGTATCAGCTGTCCACAGTTTAGCAGATGCCTCGGTCTCTATAGTTCCAAGTAGAACTTTGGCTCAAGATTTTCTTAATATTAGGAGAACCTACAACAAATCCTAATTCATTGAAGGCTTTACAATAATACTTCAAAATGATTAAGAAAAACATCTGAAAATGTTCAAAAAAGTAGTGGTTTCACATATTAGCACTATGAGTACAATAATATATATAATTACCTAATTGAGAGCTGACTTTGGAATTTTCTTATATAATTCTCAGAAATTCCTTAGTGTTCTGACTGAGAGGTTCACACCATGATAAAACCTAGAAAATACTTAGGAAAGAGTTAAAACTTTTGGAAATCATACTCACGGGTATATATATTCAAACTGTTACATACGTTCACGTTTGCAGAGAATGTGCTTAATATTTATACACAGTAACTTTATTCACATCAAAGCTGCTATGCTGTACACAGCACAGGGATTTTGTATAACTGTTCACTAAATACACTATGACACCAAAATAAAAAAGTGATACTGAACTGATGCTGATAAAATTCAAACTGATCCATTACTAGTCCTTGGCCTGTAAATTACTTCACTCTGTAAGCCAAGGCACACAATAAGTTTGTACTAATAACTAACTAGATTAGTTGCATAATGACTACAAATGACAACGTTGCAAGCGATCAATACCTTCAGTGTTTCAGACTTTGAAGTCTTTATCACATTGGAAGGACACGGCTTTGTAGGTACAGAGGTAGCAACACCAGCAAATGGTCGGCCGGAGAACTGCAGAACACAATGAAACAGTTTCATACAATTAAAAGCCACTTGTACATCTAGACACGATTTTGACAAACAACATCGCATCAGTCTACTGCATTCCGATGAGGGTCGAGGCTTAGTCAGCTCTGAAAGCGAGACTTCTGACATCTAGTGAGATCTAGGACTTCTGACACTAAGCCGTCCGCAGAGTAACTCCCAGAATAAACTAGGGACTCAGTATTAAAAAATATATACCGGTATGTAAGCTCTGCAAACATCTCACTAGATTTCTTACTGTTATGACCTATGATGAGTGCTAAAAGGTTTTCCTCAAATTTCTCAGTGAATAGTCGCACAGCTACACAACAATAATCAACAGAAGACAGAAATGCTCAGTGACAGAATGATAACAAAGCTTAACAGCACTGAGGTGAAACTTACACACAGACACCAATGTCATCTGATCTTACTTATGCTGCTAACTCAAACCTAGATAGAATTGACCTGATCACGGTCTTCGGTGGCACCTTCAGTAACACTATCAGGTGGACTAGATCTTACCTGGACCACTGCTAAAGCAGCCACAACAACTCTTTTCGCCCAGATGTTCAGCTGTCATGGTCTCAGCAGTCAAGCCCTCCCATAAAATGTTGTTCGGGCACTTCTTGTTGCACTGCTACTATACGCCAGTCATTTTTGGTGAGGTGTTATCAACACCAAAGAAAATAAGAAAGTCTCAAATATTTCTAACAAGGTTTCATGTTGCAACTACCTCCCTTCAGATATAGAGATCTCTGAAGAACCACGTGACTTCGCTGATCATGTTGTGTTTCATGGCATAACAATCCTAATCATGTCTCATATACACTCCTTCACCCTGGGAAGTTGACGGCCATAATCTGCATGAACTCAGTCGTAGTTTTACTCTCCCAACGTCAAATCAAGTCAAGTCTATCAAGTCAAGTCAAATCTAGTCTGTTATGAAAAAATTTCATCAACCACATGCTCCATACTGGACAGTATTAAACTGACATTGCCATTGGCATTGACACTGACATTTAAAATGTTGTTGTTATTGCTTAGCCGGCAAGAGCCGTAGCGCCGCCCCACTGTGACCACGGTTGACAGCACGCCTCCAGAGGTCTGCAGGTGGAAGGTTGTTGTCTGTCTGGAGTTGATCGACCCATCTGCTATGGGGGCGGCCTAAACGACGTCGCCACTTACTGCTTGGTGGTCGACCGAGCAATAGGTTGATGTGACAGTTGAGTTCCTTGTGGGCTAGAACGTCATCTGGCAGTCTGGCTACATGGCCAAAGAAAGCGTTGTAATGGTTACTGATGGTCTTGGAGATGGACGGGGGACCAGTGGTTGCGGAGATGTCTTCATTCCGGATGAATTTGTGCCACTTAATTTGCAGCAGTTGCCTTTGACACTTCATATGAAAGGCCTCAAGGGCTCTGACATTGTGATTGTGTATTTTAGGTTTCACTTCACTTTTGCTTTAGTGAGTGTCTGTTCTATGCTATGTTAATAAATAAAGAAACTACTCACTCACTTACTTACTAACAACATTTACAGCTGTGAGCATTTGTGGACAATCGTCACAAATTACGACAACAACAGCTATATTAATACTCACATTTCTGTAGTGCAATGAGGTCGTAACTTATTAGAGGCAGTGTAATGAATTTGAAGGCAATATCTGATAGGAAAGATGTGTTGCCTTACTTCAAATCAATGCAGGAAAAAGTACCAGAAAAGTAAAAAACATCACAAGACGTGTCAGTGACAATAAAGCTCTATAACAGACTAACAGTTGCACTTCAAAACAAGATGAAACAGTATCTTAGTAGAACCACATCATACATACACACACTGTTCATCAGCGTCCAACGTGCATGCAGTAAAACAAAACAAAACCGGCCTTATTTTTGTGTTCCACAGAAGACGTTGACCATGAACCATCAACAACAGTGCTGCCACCTATAACAGTATAATATATTAAAATAATCTCATGATCGCTCATAGCATTTGTATGTGTCAGCATGACAGCTTTCATGTCTACATAGAACACCGATTTACATACCAGGGTGTGTGCCACCCAACTCGCTCATATACGTATGTAATGTTGCTAAATACATAACAAATACTACTCAAATAGCAGCACTTACATAAACCTATTCTCATTACGGCTAAGCTTCTGTCCAGTTCTGATGTCAAGCCATGAAAACATGTCAGCATAATTGAATAAGTCAGAAAATTACACACAGTCGGCTAATCACAACAAGTGTATTAGTATATAATGAAAACAAGCTTTCACGATACGATACGATAGAAGAGTTTAATGTGGACTCGAAAGCTGAGTATACAGCTTAATCTAGCACACGTAGCCAGAAACTAAAACAAACAAAGCCAGTGCCAGGTGCCCCTTTAATTCAGTACAGGTTAAGAAGGCAGTCCAGAAGGAATACAAAGAACTTCATTACTCTATACAGCTAAGGCATTCACCAGTGACTAGACCTGTCAATGCATGCAACACACTTAGACATAACTTACACTACTTACTGTCACTAACTGACTTGGCAGTCAAGTACAGAACGTTCACTTATAAAAAAAGTCTTTAAATGTTCTTATAAATTTAGTGGAATAAGGAGCGCTGAATGTTCAATAAATAGGATGGCTAGTAGGAACTGTGGCAATGTCTTAAACACAGTAAACAGCAGTGAGAGTAGCTCTAAGTGTGATGTGACTCAGCCGCTGCTCTGTTAAATTTATAGCCTAAATGGACCCCACAACGGGTTGTTTTGGGAAGATGATATGGGAAAAATCACTCTAGCAACAAACTGGCCCAAAAGGAACAAATTTTAACATCAAAACACGTTTCTGGATGCACTGAATGCAAAGTAATACTTTTCTTGGTGAGCTAGAGGTGTGCTGAAATAAACAAGAAAGCCTAGCTAATGCCAGGTAAGCGCGCGACAGCCGTGTGTGTATGAAGACTTGTTTTTGCCATCTCATCGTTGTTTGACGCCCCCTAGCCGAGGAACGCCTTGCGGTATCAATGCAATCTATACATCGCTGGAAAGTACATTTAGTGGGCTACAATTCTGTTGCTGACAATATGGGTCTGCTGTCTTCATTCCTTTAGCTCTTATTGCCTCCAGAACATGCGAAATGTCGTGAAATTCGAAGAGAATTTGACCTTACAGCAGTTCAAGGTCATCGATCTTGGAGTCAATCGAAAGCATATATGCAACTTCCTATTAGTCATTAATAGTAACTATGTACGTATCTATTACCGTTTTGAGATATTGACGCAATTTAGCTCGAAAATACCTGTTTTTTTACACCCCACCCTTGTTGGACGCCCCCTAGCGGAGGAATGCCTTGCAATATCTACGTAATCTATATACCATTGAAAAGTACTTTTAATAGGCTACAAATTCCGTCACTGATATTACGAGTCTATCTTCATTCGTTTAGACGCTGTGGGCTCCCAAAGTCGTGAAATCACTTGAAATTCCGCCAAAATTTGACCTTACAACAGTTCAAGGTCATCCAAGGTCATCGATCTTGGTGTCAATTGAAAGCGCATATGTGACTTCCTATTAGTCACTAATAGTAACTTTAGACGTATCTCCTACCGTTTTCGAGATATTGATGCTTAAAGCTAGAAAATGGCTGATTTTTCCCACCCGTCCCTTGTTTGATGCCCCCGCTCGGGGGAGCCCCTTAGAATTTCTGGATAAATCTTACCTCTCAAAAACTAGTGTCATGTGGCTACTGTATGGTAAAAATTTTATGATCCTAACTTCAACGGTTTTTGTAAGATTCACCCATGTGACGGACGGACGGACGGGCGATAGCATATAGCATGCTTTTCCTAAGCATATATGCTATATGCTGTCGCGAGCTAAAAATAAATAAACTGAAAGAAGTACAGAGGTGACAACTTCACCATTACCCCATGCCACACCCATTCTTCATCAGCTGTCAACTGTGCCATCTGTGTATCACTCACCATAAGGAAACATTACTGTTAAGTATCTACCTGTATCTGTCAACCACTCGCCTGGCAATTCCAGTGACATGCCGCCATGAAGAGACGTCCTCACTGGAGAATCAAACACTTGCAGCTGTGGACCAGACGATACTCGCTGAGACGCAGACTTCGTCAGTTTCGTTTCTAAACAGAAGACAATCATGCTGTACAGATCTACCACAACCACAACACAACATTCACGTCGACAAAATACAGACACAACGAAGAAGGAATGCATCAATAAAGCACTGGCTCATTATCAGCTGACCAATACGGCTAACAATCAGATGATTACCGATTATCGGTCGGTTACTGATGCATACTACAAGAAAGGTATCTGTTTCCTCATGCAAGATTTCACCACCACAGGAGAGTCTGCTGCCGAGTAATGACAAAAACTATCTCCAATACGGACAAAATCTTCCACCGAGTTTTACAGATTTTGGTCACAGCTGTTTTGTTACAATCTGCCTTGGCAAGTGTGATAGTTCTCTACACACCTAATTAATTATTACACAAGTTTTTTGCTGCCTCTAACTAGGTCAATACAAAAAAGAAGGCTGGTTAAGCTTGGTCTTATCTCAACAGTGCCACGTTCTGCAGGTGTTTACCAAGCTGTATATCATGACACTACATCAGACTGGGAGAGACCACCTTGCAGATTCAACAAACGTGGCTAACTGTCATTTGTGATGTGGCTCGGTGGTGTAGTGGTAGGGCTCCGGACTCGTGATCGAGAGGTCATGGGTTTGACTCCGGCCGCGGCATTATTCGGGCAACAACCTTTGACAAGTTGTTCACACCTAATGTGCCTCTGTTCACCAAGCAGTATAATTGGTACCTTGCGAGGGCTTTCATGCTAAAAGCACCGTACTGTGGCAGCGGCATAGGTTCCAATGAACAAGGGGAGTATTGTACAGCAGTTCTGAGGTGATTTAATTGCTTGAATCGCAATATAAATGATCTACTTTACTTTACTTTACAAGGCTAGATTCTCCACAGAACATAGATAAACAAGATTCTCCATAGAGTTGACATCTCATCGGACAATGTTCCTCAACTGGTGCAGAATCGAACGTTGTGCAGAAGACTGGCGCATGACGCTACGCACCACTCTGCTCTTCACAATGACGGCGATTTTAACAAACAAACATATTGCGATCACTGGAAGACAAGATACACTTACTGCTGAGGTCATCGGTGGAATGTTGACTGTTTGCGATGTGGTCGGTGTTTGTGACAGCAGCAGAGTCTGACGATGTCGAACCACGATCAACGTGACTGTTTCCTGCCGCAGTAGAGGTAACTGTCGGCGACCTCGGCACTTCGCGACCGTCATCCGAGTGCTCAGATCCTGTCAGTGTAGACAACAGAGCAATTAACAAGACACCTGCAACTGTAAGTTCCTTCAATAATTGATTAGCATGATTCTGCCATGCTGCGGCATGATTACAACTGACCACTAGCTAATGCAATGGGCAGTCACATGATGTGACACAGTACCATTAGCTCACATCAATCACCAGTCACTTCAGTCTTGATGGTAAAGCATTTACAAACACTGTATGTAAGCAGGGCTGTAACAAGCATTCAGTACTTTAAGCTTCTATCCAATAATGTCACATCAGTATGAGTGGAGTTCAGTTTTTAACATCGTGAATAACATACATCGAAGACAATCTGTCTAGTCAATCTCTTGACTGGTGCAAGACACCTAGTCTTCTCGACCAATCACTTGGCTCATAGTAACAAAACTGAACATAACTTGAACCAAGAACAACACAAAAACCTAAACAACCAGACGAGAAAACTACTACACTGCAAGGTCAACAGAAAGAATGCACCAGATCTAAAATTTGTCGAAATTGAGTTACTGCTTGCATCATGTTACACACATCAAGAGATCTATCGGGGAAAAAATCTCCAGCTCAATATTTGCACTGTAATACCACTTATTTTGATGGGTCAGTTGCACCAGATACACATCAGGACTTTATTTGATACTTCAAAAGAGCATTACTGAAGTCAAGTTTGGAGTGGACAACAGATGTAGTGATGGTACTGGTTGTTTTAGAATCGAGTTGAAGACAGAGGCAACAGGGTTCAACGACATAACACTAGCAGGACTTAGAAAGTGGTAAGATCTGATTGGACAAAATAGATATTCGTCAAAAATAAAACCAAGGATGTGTGCAGAATGAGTTGTCTATTTTAGGAAGTTGCTTTTTGAGAGCAATAATAAGAAATTCAGACATAGAAGAGTTAAGAGTAAGAATATTTGCGGACATCCAGGAGGAAATCTGTTGCAGAGTGGTCTGGAGATGTGCAATACTTGAGTCAAAGGTACAAGGATGGAATGAAAAGAAACGTTGAGTGTCATCAACGTAAAGGTGACGGTTTGGAGAAAGTGAGGAGGTGAGTGCTGAAGGGTGGTATACATTATGAAAAGTAGAGAATTAAACAAAAACTTTTTTTGTGGACGGATGGAATGATGTACATTGAGACCAGTTTTATTAGGTCGACTCGGAGAAGTGGACCTAAAAATGTGAAAGTTCTTACCATAAATATGTTGCTGCAAAGTGATTGTAAACAAGCTGCAGCAAGCACAAGACAGCACCTAGGTGAAGTGTTTCGTCAGCCAATCTAGCCGTTTAGTGCAAACATGCTTGCTGTTACTGAAAGGCTGCTTGGTAAGTGCCACAAAGCTGCTTAGCTGTTGAACAGGTCCCTGCTGTTTAATAAGTGTCCTCAACAATCTCACAAGATGACGTAAATGTCAAAAATTGTTTCATTATTATGTTTCATTTGTCTACTATGCATGAACAGCTAACTCTAAGAAACTAGATTACATTTCTGACAAATTTATCAGTTATTCTGAAAAGTCTTTAGCTTTGCCCAGTAGCTAAACTAGACCCCTAAGCCACCGACTTAGCCGGCCACAAGCTGCGAAAATTTTGCTAAGCCTCCGCCACCTCCGCAAAAAATCGAGGCTTAGTTGCAAATAAGCTGTGAAAAAAATGTGGGTAAGCCGCCAAGGAAATCGTGGCTAGCCGAGAAAAATTTGTTACTACTGATCTGTGTGAACAATAAACAAGAAAGCCCAGCTGTCGTTGACAAACCCGCGCGACACGAAAGGATGCCAAAAATTGCTACAATTCAACGTTAAATAAGTTGCAGACAAGTTAACGACTTGTTTGAAGTAATGGAATTTGGCTTTTTTGAAGTATCGGAATTTGGCCATTAGCCTATACAGCGTGTTGTCAACAATGTTGACTGTGTGCGCGGTTTGTAGGCCCTATATCACAGGTCCGGCATCCAATGTTTGCCACCGCTAAACTGCCAAATAGCTATCAAATCCCAATCCCGTTCCGATAATTAAAATATTGTATTTGTGTATATCTGGACGCAGGCTCAGGGATCACTCAATGGCATCGAAAGTGTATTCCACTGACTGAAGAAGTTTTTCCTAAGTCGAGATGGGATCTGTTGAAGGATAGCTTGAGACTGTGTCCGCGAAGACCATGTGAGTTATCTGAGAGATGGAAGAACTGATGTGGGTCAATGTTCTCCTTTCCTGACAAAATCTTGTAGCACTCAATGAGATCACCTCGTTGCCTCCTCACCTCCAATGTTGTTAGCCCCGTTAATAATAATAATAATAATAATAATAATAATAATAATAATAATAATAATAATACACAGACAATTTCTAACGCGCCGTAACGCGACAAAGTCATTACAAGGGCGCGCATCAACGCGATGGCTGATGACCTGTCACACAGAAATCATACAGTGTCTCGACACATATCAGTTAGGAGCTGTCAGTGGTGAAGAGGAAAGACTTCAACGCGACTTTAAAACAGTTAACCGACGGCTTAGAACGAATGTGTAGCGGCAATCGGTTCCACTCAGACGGGGCAGCGACGGCGAATGAGCCAGCTCCGAACTTCGTGGCTGTCCTAGGAATGACGAGGTCCTCGCGTGTTGCGGATCGGAGTCTCCGTCTGTTAATTTTCCCAGAAAGGTTTATTTTTTGGTCTGACATTGATCTATACAGAGTGCGACAAAGTAAAGTAGTCTCCTTAAGTTTTTCGCTGTTTTTTGAGCGACCTTTTGGGATTTTAATTTAAAATTTTTCACATTTATTTTCTGAAATATTATACATCTAATTGCCAAGTGAAATTTGTTTCTGTTACTATTAACTCTTAGTAGATGAACAGAACAATCAATATAATCCGTAAAGTCAGTCTTGTCAATCTCTCTCACTCACTATTCGACCATCGTCAATGACGGTTGGCGACAGCAGATGACCACTGTATTGTCTGTCTTCTCCACTGCTCCCTGTCTTGTGACATCTCCTTCAGCTGAATGCAGCTACAACCACTCTACTCTTCTTTGTCGTTCATTCATTGTCTTTTGGGTCTTCCTTGGTGACGTAAACCATCTACACTGCCCTCCAAGACTGTCAGTGCCAAATTTCCTGCACTTCCCCTGGTAACGTGTCAGAAGTACTGTAGTTTCATCCGAGCAACCTTCCCCATTAACTCCTTTTAGAGACCAATCTCTTCTAATATTGATATATTGGTACGGTGTTCTTTCCAAGAAATTCCGAGCATCTTTCTCCAACACCACATCTCAAAAGACTCGATTCTATTTCAATCCGATTTCTTTATTGTCCATCCCTCCACTCCATACTGAAACACTGCCCAGACCATCGACTTCATCACTCTGATTTTCAGCGCAGACGTGACGTTTTTGTCCTTCCAGATGGTAGTCTACTCGAGTAATAAACTACTCGAGTACTCGTTAATTTCTATTTCCGGTTGAAAATTTCCAAATTGTAGCTTTAACAATAATGAAAATGCGCCGATTCATTCATCTGCTGTTCAGTAACTTAGCATGCGGTTTAGCATTAGATCGACGTGCATCTCTTTAGCTAGGACAGAGGAGGACTAAAGTAAAATCTCTCATAAAATACAGGTTAAAAATCACGCTTGTTCAAGGCCGTGACCCTTCAGGCAGGCCCAGGTACGCTGACCCACCACCCCTTATTCGTCATGGCAGCTTGTATTAAAGTACTTCCGGTATTAACGAGTACTCGTTAAGGTACTCGGACGAGTGCTCAAGTAGTAAATTACTCGTTAGTGGCAGCCCTACCACAGTGTAATACTTAACATATGAAAAAATTTTTTTAACTGAAAGTAGCCACCCCCTAACCACATTTTTCACCATAGGGACGTCAAGTTTGGAACTTAAGTAGAGCCCACTGAGACCCTTCGGCAGTAAAAATTTTGGTGCCCCCGGACCCTCCATGGGGGGAGGGTAAACTTTTTTTTCCATGCCCTCCCTCAAAAACCCCTGAATGAATTTGCCCAATTTTTTGCTTGTGACTTAGATTCGGTGAGGGCAAAAAACCCTGAAAATTTTTCGAAAATCGTATGGATGGGATTTGAGATTTTTCGCGATTTATATGTTGAGTCTATGGCCCCTATAGGGCAGTGTACATGTACAAAAACACAAGAACGGAGTCAGTGATAATTGTGATGGATACTCCTCGCACACCGTGCTGTTGCTCTTTGTTTTATTCATGAATGCAGTTTTGTCTGTCCGTCTGTCCATCACATGCTTGTATTGTGTCAAAATGGCTAGATATGTCATCAGACAGACACTTTGAACACTCAGTTAAAATACCGAGAGGGCAGCTGACGTTCATTACTGAAACGTTTCAAGTGTTGAAAATGTTGTGCAAAGTTTGATTCGTTATTACTGAATATTCAGAATACATGTGCACTTAAAAAAGTGAACTCTGAAATTTAAAGTGTTGTATCTATTGAACCAAATTTGCTATTTTAATAAAATTTACAGGATATTTTGACCGAGTCCTCATCTGTAAACGCTGTCAATTTGCTGGAAAAATCTGCTTCAATTCCAGGAATATAGAATTTTTCATAGAGGATTACTTTTTTGGCACGCCATGTAGTTAGGGTTACCAGATGTCCGGCTTTTGACCGGACAGTCCGGTTTTTTGTGATCTCCGGTCAAAAATATGATGCTAAACCTGACAATTAGTTGTCCGGTTTTTGTCAGACCTCACTGCACGAAATTTGGTCAGTTGATTGTCAGCAAAATCATTACATTACATTAAGTTTTAAGTGGAATAGTACAAAATGCACTTCAGTCACTTTACAGTCACAAGATCAGGTAAGGACAGAGAAAACAAGTAAGTTTTAAGTTTAGATTTGAAAGTTGATAATGATGATGATGATGATTGTGTTGACGTCACTTTCGGCGGCAGACTGTTCCACGTTGTTGCTGCCAGATTTCAAGGTTAAAATGCACCAAATTCGATTTCGGCTCGGGCTCTGAGCCCGCTGGGGGAGCTTACAGCGCTCCCACAGACCCCCTAGCTGGATTTAAGAG
>Ga0056114_1000551_pt1 | contig 13627 bp, 12 predicted proteins | sample WorMetHERISLAND1_FD_77005 | JGI IMG/M metagenome (GOLD analysis project Ga0056114, IMG submission 77005) | Marine gutless worms symbiont microbial communities from Max Planck institute for Marine Microbiology, Germany - Olavius loisae HERON... ...
ATATACACACATAAAGCACAGCAAGTCCCCTAGTCTACAATAATATGGGGTGACTAGGGGACAGCTCCCACAGAGGGCAGGGTCGCTAGGCCTGACGGCGGTGGGACTGCCGCCGCGGTACCCCCGAGCAGTCAAAGGACATGCGCATCAGACTCCACAAACTTAAATCAACACTCCTAGCTTTTTAGCTGCTGACGAATTTGGTTTCTGCTACTGTTGACTTATGGAATTCACACTATGTAGTCCCCATACAGCTAACATCATAGAAACATCAGCTGTGTACAGGTATAAACAGTGTACAGTAGAATAGATGATCTATCGTTCCTATTTTATTAAAATCGGTCAATCATTTTCGCATCTTTCGGATCTCCGTGACCTTGACCGTGGATCGTGTAATATGGCACACTATCCAGTATCACTCATCGACCTCTACCTAGACCAAATTTCGTTTAAATTGGAAAAACATTTGGTGGATGTACATACGAACGGACATTGAGACCGGTTTTAGTTGGTCGTCTCGGAGTAGTTGACCTAACAACGCAGTAATCCACTGACCAATGTCACCAACAATCAACATTTCACACATTTGCACAACCATTACACCACTCTGCAGTCAGCAATCTTTCTGCCGATAACTTTACAGTACAACCGGGAAATTATAGCAATATTTACATATTACCAGCAGATTATAAATTCATTTAAACGCAGCTATAATGACAGCATAGATAAGCTCAGATGAAACTCGCTCTATGGATAAAAGGTCAAATTGCTATCAAGACGAGAACAATAACAGACTCAGATGTGTTCATACCACGCATGTGTATAAATATTCTTCTGGATACCGTACTAGCCAATCACATATAGACAAAAGCTGAAACCACCGATAGCTGGACCACGGTAGACCAAGTGGCAGATGAGGATATCTATGTTTAGCTTCAGCAGCAAAAGACTGTGGGATGATTTGTATGACCAATCACAACGAAGTAGTATTCCGTGGTTGGTCAGTCGGCCAATCACAGCATCATGCTATGCTTGTCATTCACATTAAGTGGAAGCTGTCGGTGGCCATACTTTCAGCTAGTGCCGACCCTGTGGTTCATACTAACTGTCATCTACTGTGAATTACAGAAATATTCTAGCCAATATAGCCAATATCAATTCAAAACGGAGTCCATGCACACAAAACTCCATCATTAGCCATTCTACCTTTAGCTAAGCCTGTGCTTACCATGCTTTCGGTTCACAAGCACAGAATATCCAATAAACACTAAATGAAAGCAGTTTCAGAGTTTCAGAAATAAAATTATGCAGTGCTGCCATGTAACTGTATTAACAGCAGCGATGGCCGTAATACTGATAAAACAAAACAAACTCGTCTGCGAATGATTATGTCACTGGCTACTTCCTTAACAAATGACAGCGGTCTGACCTCAGATTGCCGACAGTGGCTCAGTGTGTCACCAACTGTCTCTCAACCACAGCAGATTTGAAGCTTAGCACCAATGCGATTAAATAACTAATTAGCACAGTAAAGTCACTGTACCGGCCGTCAATCAAACAGCAATATCAAACGCAAGCAGTTCATTGCAAATGACACGAAAAATCTCCATTTCGAAGTTCGAACACGCACAGGAAAACTACTGGGAAATTCCAATCAAACGAACGGAAAAAGTCACGTACAATGCACGCAGAAATGTCACGATAATTAGCATTGAAAACTACTGGTTTATATCATCAGTCACTGGCCATATGGCTATTAACAGTGTCAGACAAATATAGCGAACACATCAGCTGATACAGTACAACTCATTGACAGTTTGTAGTAATCACGCTACAGTGAGCGTCATCAATATCGACGTTGTAAGGCTCTCACAAGGATGGTCACTGCGACTCAACTTCTGCCACTAAATATTCAACAGTTAAACAACTGGACATCAGCGAAATGTACTCATTGAATGGCTGCTCATCGGCTGACCATAGCTGGACGATGGCAATCGGACAGCTTCTAATGACGCCTGACTAATGCGATTCAAAGGAGGATTACTTATGGTCGGCAATGATGGATCGGTTCCGTTTGATTCCGATGCATTTCGGCCACTCATATGTTCACCCGCTGCAATATGTCATACAATGGCAGCAATGCAATTGTCATAAGGCACAACGTTTGAAAGCAATTATCACATCTGTATGGAATAACAGTCGAAACTACTACGCCATTCAATTATAACATTATCAGGTCATGGATTGTAGATCACCATACACAGACATTCACTGTATCTCAACGTCAGTTTACAGCTTACGATCTATTAAATTATACTAAACATGTCAGATGTGTTCAGAGATACTATAGCGAAAATCACAGGTAAGGTCTGGAGTTAACCAGGATAGTTTACAAAAAATGATGCTTGATGCTGGGCGAGCTGCTTTTTACCACAGCGTCGGCATCAACTTATCATGCTGTGCACTCTGTTGTCACTTGTCACGGCATCTAGGCACTGATGGACAAGTTTAAATCATGACATAATTCGACATGTTTGATCAGTTATAGATTGTCTACCCTGTACACATAGTTAATACATCACAGTAGAATACGACAAGAAATAAACAGAAATATTACGTTGCAGCCAGGCAGCGGACTGCGAGCTCGACTGTCGTACTGTCGGCGTGCGTCTGATCAACAGACGAATGCTAGAACTCATGGCCTGGATCAGTTCAATTGCCTCGGAATGTGTCATGTTCTGTGTATTACGACCGTTAATCTCAATAATCTGATCACCGACCTGTCACACATAAAACCAACAAACGAAATGGATCGGTTCAGATTCAACTGCTAACGGAACGTTCTGACAGCCTCACAACTGCTGTGTCAACAGCAATTTTCACAGGTTCTACGCATACTTTAACAAAAACTAATCGATTTCCAGGTCTGGAGAGCACAACGAGACTGATTCAAGGGCACAGAAGCAGACTTTAATAACTGACAACTAGACTGTGTTAAAAGACAATATCATGAGAATGCACCTAGAACAAATACCTGCATAGCTCTCATACAATTTATCACATTATGCTGACGTGATATATCAGAGTAATGCAGTGAGTGTCACACTGTACCCGCAGCCTTCCATCAACATGTGCAGATCCGCCGTCAGCAATTTTCAGAATGAACAGCGGCATGTTGTTGAATTCCCGCCCTCCGCGGATTGAAAAGCCAAATCCACGAGCACCACGCTGCAGCTCGATGGTGTACATTCTCTCGTTTGAGACCTGCAAACAAAGTATGTAAATCAGGAGATTTCTATATGTTAATGCTATTTTTGGTAAAGTTTTGAGTACTGCCACAGTTGATGTTATCCTTCATTTGATTAATTCTAAATGTTTGCCCGTTCTTCTGTACGGCTTGGAGGTCTGCCCATTAACTAATGCTGACATGCAATCTCTGGATTTTTGTGTTAACAGGATTTTAATGAAATTGTTCGTTACAAATAATATTTCAATCGTTGATGAATGTAGACATTTCTTTAATTTTGAACTGCCGAGTGAACTATAGTGTAAGCGCACTGCTAAGTTTTTGCACAAATTGCACGCACACTGTGATTAACTTGTTTTTATATTTAGTTTAATCAATTTATTTCTGTTGTATATGTTTTTGCTACCATTTCGTGGTGAATTAAAGATTGTCATAGTACACAAAGATGGCGCAAGCAAAGTATTATAAATACTCAAATAAAAACAGCAGACTATCATCTAAATAATTCTGAATGCAACGAGCTGTATAATTGCAACAAACTCACCACTGTGTCACTGCCAACCGATGGGCTGTATGCGGCAAACTTCCTGCAAAAATAATTAATAAATTAAATTACAAAGTTGATACAAACCAGAGGGATAGACAACCAGAAGCAGATGATTCAAAACATTTAACTATTTGCCTTAAATAATGGTGAATTATACACTGACAGAGATTTACACACGGATCAGCCATGACTTCACATTTACAGTGAACATCTGATACAGTCACAGAATTTTATTACATATAATAACGTCACTCATTAAGTGGCTCACATTGAGAATGATATGAAGTGGATACCATCAAATGCTCATTATGTGTTAATAGATTTCGGCAGAATCCTTTCAGCCTACAACCAAGAGACTGGACTACAGATGGAGAGAAAGAATGAAGAAGACTGCAAACACAACAATCTTATTACAAATACTTAGTTCACCTTTCAACATGCAAATACATAAATCATGTTTCAAACAATGACCGACACTTTGTTGAGACATGAGCACCAGTATGTAATAGCTGAATAATTAGCTATTACACCTGCAAGTTGACTGACTGCGTACAATGAACTCTCATAGCATGAAAGATTGGATTGTGCAGTGTTTATGTCCCCGCCAACACAGCATAGGTTATGAGAGACAGTTTTTACAGGTCAAAAGACCCAACCAACAGTAACAAAGTACTGAAGGAGTTGCTACAAAGGAAAAATCAAACAACGAAAACAACTAAATACATATATCCACATACAATAATGTACACAAAAAGGATATACTCAAAATAAGCACAACAAGTCCCCTAGTCTACACTAATATGGGATGACTAGGGGACAGCTCCCACAAAGGACAGGGTTGCTAGGCCTGAACGGTGGTGGGGCTGCCACCGCGGTACTCCCATGAAAGACTCCTTAACCTTTCCAGTATGGTATGTATTCTGGCATAGCAGTATTGGTATACTGACCATGAACAAAGATAGTAATGGTTGAGGTTTTATGACATTTTAAGCATGCAAATAGTGGCTATAACATGCCTAAAATAGTATACAGTTTATTAGTAAGACCAACGGCGTATATAAAACAAATAATTCGTTTAGGACAAGATTAGAAGCTGTATAGAAATATTGGTGAATGCTATCAAGGTCTACACAATTGATCAGTATATGTTCGACAGTTAATAAAGAATTACAAGCCACACATACTGGGGATTTTCATCCTTTAAGCAGTAAGACTGGGTTAAATATAGGCTGGATAAGAGACTTGTACATGGCTGTTACCTGTCATCGGGAGGAGGATGGTGTTGTTGACTGAAGCCAGGATGATACGGCGAGAACTCCGACCGACGGGAGATGTCAGTCTCTGACTGGGACGGATATCCAGACATCACGGAACTGTCAGCGCCGACAGTCTAACAGACCACACATGAACACACGTGACTGAAGCCAGCATGGTAAGACAAGAACTCCGACTGATGGGAGATGTCAGTCTCTGACTGGGACGGATATCCAGACATCACGGAACTGTCAGCACCGACAGTCTAACAGACCACACATGAACACACATGACTGAAGCCAGCATGGTAAGACGAGAACTCAGACTGATGGGAGATATCAGTCTCTGACTGGGACGAATATCCAGACATCACGGAACAGTCGGTGCCGACAGATGAACAGACCGTGTAGAGTATACAGACATGAATCACAAACACGCATACAAGGATCAGTCTAAGGTCACCGCTTGCAACAAATATTAATATTAATACACTTCAGAGCAAAAATTAAATTTAAAAAAAATTAAAGTTTAGAAAATAATAACCAATAATAAGTGCTGTCATCATGGCAGAGCGTGATGTGCGAGTTGACTCGGTTCATGCAATGAATGCAGAATGAGTGCAAGTGGCCGGCTGCCCTCAGACTAAGCCAACTAACTTGAGGTGTGAGCATGCCTGTAGACTGCTACCATCTACACCAACTGTCAGCATTAATTATAATTACTCAGCCCAACGGATGATACTCAATTTACCACAACGAGGATTGTAAAAGGCAGATGAATCTAAGGTGTAATGTGAGGGTATCCATACTACCAGCGAATTTAGGAATTTAGTTAATACAAGAATATCATGTGCATTTGTACAAAAAAGTAAATTATGTAGACAGAACTAAAAAACAAGAAAAATCATCACAGTAAAACTATCAAAAACTTACCATCTGCCCTAGACTGGCAGAGAATGCTTCATCTGAAATGACCACAGCCACACAGACATATGCACGACCCATCTGACAGTATGATACTGCATAAGAACTACCTCAAGCCTTCGTGGACGGCAATACTAGCCACCGACGGACCATTCAGCACACCACACTTAACCAATACCAATTGATAACACACTAGAGTAGAATATGTAAGTCACGACTGGCCATAAGCCAGACCAGTCATTCGCTACGCACACAAACAGATTTGTTTACATGCAATCATGCTAATGAATGCAGACACAAATAGCTAATGTCGTGGCAGCTGACTGTCTTGTCCAATATGTATGCAGTACTAATCACTGATGATAACGTGAGGCAAAGTATCAGCTAGTGTGACAGAGGTGTGCTAGCTGTTATGGTTCTTTGACTGGCAGTGTTTGTCTGCTGTTCACACACTGACTGCTCCTGCTGACCACAGCAATGCCAGACCTGCTACAGTGTTTGATGGCCACTGACTGCCACTGCCAATGACAGCATTAACTAGTGGTGTCTGCCGTATTCACTTTTCCTTCAGTACTTTGATACTGTTGGTTGGGTCTTTTGATCTGTAAAACCGTCTCCCATATAACCTATACTGTGTTGGTGGAGACGTTAAACCCTGCTCACTCACTGTGCCTTATTCACGTTCTTTATCATGAACTAACACTAACTGCCGCAGAAACAAATGACCAATAAGCTGCTTCGTACTTAAACTCACAGCACAATAAATTCAGAATGAAAAAGTCGCTGGTTACAATCTGCAAAGTACAAAACAATAAACAATCTCGACCGATTGTGGTGCAATGACAGGCAGTGGTGAACCTGGTGGGCCGACAGTCAAGACGACTGTCTGTCCCGAGTCTTTGATCATGTTGACGATGAGTTCATGATGCAGATGTGACACGGACATGCTATTCACTGACAGTATTCTGTCACCAACATGAAGTGCTCCGCTGCGGTCGGCCGGACTGCCTTCCATTATCTTCCCTACAATTGACACCGCTCAGGCATGCTCACTGCCTCACAGTCAACAAGCCGAGAGTGGACTGAGACAGTCTAATAATTAGTAGTCGATTTCTACAGTGCACTACGCGACGCCTCTAATGCACCGTGTGTTCCATTGTACTGGAAAAAGGCAAGTCCAAAGCTGTCAATACTCCACGTTGGCTCGGGAAAGGAATCTGGTTACGAGATTCGGGTCATTGGACCTGCGACAAAGAATGTTCGAAGACCAGAGTCGCTGTGACTGTGGCATGACGGCCTGACGGTGACTGGTTGACTGCAGATGTTGACGGCTGGAAACATGAGATGTGTGCACACAGTAGTCAATCAGGTACTGTGCAGCCTGATATAGAAGGCACCGATAAATCACGGGCTCATATTGAAACACAGAAAAAAATAATAAACAAACCAACAGTTACAGTTTACTAACTCCAGTAGAACTAATCTAGTTACACAAAATCTACAAGTCATAGTAGTACTAGCAGTAGTGACAGTCGTATGAAAACGTAAACTATCAAACTCTAAATGAATTTGGTCATATAATACAAAAAACACTCTTATACAAGTCAATAATTACCTGATGACTACAGTCATCTGACTAATTGATTCCAATATCTGTAATGTAGATACCTAATCTACATTTATAATCTAACAAACTGTGCTGGGTGGAACATCTTGATGTCACTTCAGCTGATGGAAACCTCTCTGTGGTAAATATCTTGTCAAATTCACTATATAGGACACTTAACTGTGATGATCAGAAACCCAGCATGATCCACTATTCCAATATCTGTAATGCAAAAATTATATTTTTACATAATGTAAAATAAATTAAACGGTAACTAGAAATGTGAAAATGACTTGCGACACAGACCTATAGTTGCTCCAGACTTTGTACTTGATGACACCAGGATGAATCCAAAACCTTCGTGGTCGTAGCGATTCAGAGTCAAGTCATAAGGATAGTTAAATGCTGGTTTGTTCAGTCTCGTGTTGTAGTCTTCAAAACCTGACAAACAACGCAATAATATGATACAAACGCAGTCTCATGCAGAAGTGCTACCATTAGTGACGAGACTGTTTCCACTTTCAAAAACTCCTCAGTCTACATTTTGCTAAGAACAGTTTTGGTATCAATTTCTGAACTTCGAATAACTGCCAAAACAGCTATTGAGCAGTTCTTATCGAAGCAAAAAGTACAAGTATATTACAGCAAAAAATAATCAAGCCAGAGCTGACCATGTTTGTGACTTTATGATAAATTCAATTTCAGTTCAAACACAAAAAACTGACACAACACTACTTGAATCATGATAAGTTCTGTTCTATTTAATCCAATATTATTTAAGTTTTGATTTTTAGCAGCAGGTCTAATTGAAAAACCTTAACAACTCTGAAGAGAGTTTATTACATCCAAAAGTAAAAAAAAAAACGAACAGAAAACTAGAATGTCACTACTGCGAGTTTCTGTGGCAAATACAATACACTGTTCTCAGTGGCATAATTCATTTCAACTTTGTGATTTCCAGCCAATATTGAACTACACTGTGTCCATGCAAAAACTATAACCCTAGACAATGTACCACAGAAATGTCAAATTTGAATGCATCGTAACCAAACTGGGTGTGCTTGATTATGAATATATCTGCGACAGAACTGCCAAAATTCATAAGAAAATATTATTTATTACACGAGTTATTAATGTTCAAATATTGACGACAAAATATTTCAGTTTCCAATATAGCATTACATACTGGTTGACTTGTTTGCAATTTAATGTCTCAGTGTTGGCATTGAATATCGTTAAAATCCGATGTTGTTTGCCAGAGTTATGGCAACGTATATAGGGTTACAGTTTTTTCGTAGACACAGTGTAGTTACATGGCTCGCAATAAGACACCGAGTACGGTGAGTAGTAAACTAAACAAGTCTGGTAATCACAGACCAGGTAAAGGTTGAGCTCGTCTGCGGACTCTGAGAGTGACGTGACCTGCATGTGCTGCTTCGGTCATCAACTGAACCACTTTCCTGTGTGACCCGCCGATGACACAAAGTCCGTTGATGTACGTGATCTCGTCGCCGGGACACAAATGACCGTCATTGTCAGCAGCACCACCAGGCACAACATGACCGACCGACACCTGTCCAGTCAAACACAGCATCAAATATATCCACTATGACTATTAAATGTGCTGCAAAATCAACACAAATTCACTAAACTGCTTATTACTAAGAAGATGCAAAGCTCAGCTAAGTATTTTTTTGGTGGCATTTTTATTCTGCATCAGTTTACAGACAACAACTCTGTTGATCCAGCATCACGTCCTGCAAAAAAAACACGTTTTGTCAGTCGCTTGTGTTAAAGACTGAAACATGACGCAATGCAGTATAACACAATCAGTTCAGTAGTGCCATAGAATGACCAATAATCACTGCAAAGGTGCTGTACAAAGTCAAAAACAACATCAGAAACAACGATGGATCTGGGTGCTGTAAAAACATGCAAGATATTACCGACCTGCGATCCTTCTTCCGTTCCGCCAATAATACGAAATCCAAAGCCCGTCTCAAGCCGGCGAAGGTATATCGGCATTTCATAGTACTGTTCGTCGTGAAGATCCCGGGCTGGTACGTGCTGACGAGGCTCGGAAAAGTTGCTGGATGGTGAGTCCGTCCACGACGAACTCATTGGATTCAGTGCTTTCATCCCCAGCACCCCAGCCGTGCTGTCTGTAGTTGGGCTGCCATGCAATGTAGACGACATGCTTGACGACGACAGCTTCGGAACAGCCTGGTGTGCCGTAGCAGAAGCCCAGTTTGGACCAGCAGGATAGTTAAATCCATCCCGTGGTGGCCCAGTGTACTGTGAAGCCGGGATAAAGTCCGGTGTTCCACTCATGGGTGGCCGATTCCGCAACGACGATCGAACCCTGTTGGACGACTCAAACGTCGGAGTTTTGCTACGGACCGTCGGACGATCGGAGAATGTCGACTCTTCCTCTCCACCGATATCTGGTCTCGTGCCTCTGAGAAAGTCAGGACCAGGAGTTTTGCTTCTTACACGAGCAGAACTCTCCTGGTCTGCCGCCGGTGTCTCACCAAAGCCAGTATGATTGCTGAAGCTGCGTGCTAAGGCACTCGAGCGATCATGTTGATAGCCGTACTGAGACGGATAGTCGGCCACCGAATGGACAGCACCGCCGCTGGCAACTGCAGGGTAGTTAGCTGGCAGGCCAAGATTGTCATTATGAAGACTATAATCTCTCTGCAACTGCGTTCTTGCTACTTCTGGCGGCACTATACTGGACTCAGCTAGAGACAGCGGCAAGCGTTCCAACTGATATGAAAATCTGGCACTGGGCTCACTCAGTTGACGAGTAGGCGGTGTGGGTGGCGTCTGTGCTGACGTTAGTCTATCATTGTATTGCAGTAAACTGGATGACGGACGATCACGTTGGCTCAGCTCAGCACCCGGCTCCACAGCTGGAAAACCCGATCTCTGATACCAGTTGCCTGAACAAAGTCAAAATGAAATTGCATAAGAGAAAGCACAACGATGTCAAATAGACACTGGACACATGCCCACTTGTCCAACAGACATGTCAAATGATTCTGGTTTAATATACATGAACCAAAAACTCCCGATCCACAAAAGTAAGCAAAAACAGTATTGATTTCGGTAGTGCAAAACAGTGGAAGCAAATTCCAGTCTCGTGATCTTAAGTCTTCACAGAAAGGCTTGCTTGCACTCAATAACAAGAATCAACAAATAGGATCGTGATTCTGATAAATGCTTATGCATAAGCATTTATCAGAATCACGATCCTATTTGTTGTTTCTTGTTATTGAGTGCAAGAAGCAAGCCTTTCTGTGAAGACTTAAGATCACGAGACTGGAATTTGCTTCCACTGTTTTGCACTACCGAAATCAATACTGTTTTTGTACGCAATAAAGTCCAAGAGTTTGCACACAAGGTGCTAACAGGTGTGCACATGATTGTACAGTTACAAATAACTGCTATAATTCATTGTAAGGAACAAAAAAAGCTTTTTTTACAAATGATTACAATGGTCAACAGCAGTGAAAATTCAGCCAGATAACTATTTCAATTTATGTCAAAATATTCAGGATATTACAGTATGTGTAATTACAGAACTGAACTACTTAGATTCAACATCATTCATTATCCACCTCTCAACCACAGGCCACATCTGATTATTTGCTGCACTCCTGCATCCCTAATTTTGGGTCAAAATTACAGTGAAAACTTGGTATCTATAGTACTATAGACAGACAGCAGGGGTACTTCACGAATACTGTCAAATGTGACAGTGTGACACAGTTGTTCTAAGAGTTTTTGTCTAATTGATGCACACACTGGTGATAGCAGCATCCCAATCTGATAAAAATAAATGGTGAGCCGTCTCAACCAACCAGCCGGCTGATGCTGATAAACCAAAGTAAAACTGCCACTAAATAACACAAAACCCAACAACCACACTAAACAACTAACTCATGCATAAACTAAAGCAACTAAACCTAAAACCTGGTCCAGAGGCTTAGGGTGCATTCACATTGATACGAGTACGAGTAGGAGTACCCATATACGAGTTCTAGTAAACACCAGTTTGCGTGTATTACAATGGTGACCGTTCACCTTGACGCAAGTTCTGTACGAGTACTAGTTACCTATGAATTTCTGAACAGATCATGTTTTTATCAAACCCATACGATGTAAACAATGCAAAAATTTGTATTATTTTATTTACACAGGCCATGATGCACATTTTACGTCATAAATTACGTCACTGTTGAGTTGTTATTTGGTGGAGGTGTGCAATTAGTAAAATTATTAACGATGTAGTGGAATATTGTTACTTTTTCGCAAAGCATTTTCTCGATTCGATTTAATTGGAGATTGTCGGTAGACATGCACTGAGTTGTCCTTGTACAAGTGACCATGAACGCTCACTCGTGCGGGTGTACCTTGTATGAGCTGTAAACTGAAACCTGCACTCGGAACTCGTACTCCTACCAATGTGAATGCACCCTTACTATATCGTCCTACCAGGACATGCAGCACGATTAAACAATTAACTGAGGTCAACGTGGTCTTTGAGAACCCGCGTTCAAGAACAAACCCGCGTTTAACTATCCTTATAACTTGACTCTGAGTCGCTACAAAAATGAAGGTTTTGGATTCATCCTGGTATAGCACAGAACACTGAAAACACTATCAGATTATTGAAGCAGCTTACTGCACAATATGCCCCCACTTTATTGACTTAACAGTTAACACCCTTTCAATTAACATTTAATTTGTTTCTAAGGAGAGAGAGAGCATCCACAAATGCAATTTATTATTAGAGACAGTTTCCATTTTCTAAAACTCAGTTTCATTTTGTACGGTAGTTTGCAGAATAGCGTGGTTTCAATATTTGTAAAGTTAACTAAAAACAACTACAACAATTATCAGTTTTTGGTTTAATTTCTGAAAATGTCAAGTCACTATCTATGTAACATGCAATCAACCCATAACCAAATAAGCAAAAGGCAGATAAACGAAGTTTGTGTAAGTAAATATTTATAGAATTGATTTCTAAGACAAAGACTGATGAACTATTGCCAAAAGACATATTTCATTTGTGCTCTTCTTATTATGCAATGTGCACTGTATGCACAGTATGTTCTCTCTGTTGATCATGCTGATAAATGCTGTAAAATAGGACCATCAACCTTTGTCAATCAATACCCACCACGGTTGCTTACTCTTGTGGCAAAATTCTCATCTATGAGGCTATAAAATAGATGTGCAGTAAGAACAATTTGCAATTTTTGACCAGTAGCTGATTATAAGTTGAAATCAATACAAGATAAACAGAAAGTTGCTGCGAAGAAATGAAAACAATCATGCAACAGAGTGAGTAGATTCTTAACAGCACATCAGGCTATTCAGGCTATGAGACAAATTAGAAATGATAGAAAATACACAAATTAAATACCGCTCAAAAAAGTACACAATGCAAAAATACAACAAAATGAAACTACCTGGTTCAGTCCCCTTTTACGACACTCAACCAGGAAATGAGGTGGGCTTATTCTACAACACTCCCGAGCCCATGTTTGTCATTGTTAAGTTAAGTTTAGATTCACAATACAGTAGCACACTATAGCACCCACAAAGCTATGCTACTTTTAATCTGTTCTGCAACTTTCGTGTTTCGACTTTCAACTCCAAGTGTATCATTTGGGATTTGCGAAAGTTAATGCGCACGTGACTTTTGCAAGTTACTTTCAGATGTGTCATGGGCTTAAGATTGATAAAGCAGCTCTTGCGATTGGCCAGCTATTATGAGCCATGTCATTAAGTTACACTTATGAATTCGTAATTGGTTGACTTACAACAACTTATGACACACTTAGGAAAAACTTACGAAATTTATAAGATTCTTTGTAAATCAGTCCCCTGGCTAAGATTCATCGATATTCTACTGTCGGTCGTTACTCCACGTCTAAAGAAGGCCGGCTCGGATCAAGCTGACGTTCAGAACTACAGACCAATATCCAACCTGACATTCATGTCCAAAGTGGTTGAGCGTCTAGTCTGTCGCCAACTTG
>Ga0056114_1000552_pt1 | contig 13624 bp, 10 predicted proteins | sample WorMetHERISLAND1_FD_77005 | JGI IMG/M metagenome (GOLD analysis project Ga0056114, IMG submission 77005) | Marine gutless worms symbiont microbial communities from Max Planck institute for Marine Microbiology, Germany - Olavius loisae HERON... ...
AAGAATTCCAACCTATGTGATCACAATTCACCAACGTTACAGACAGACAGACAGACAGACAGACAGACGACATGCGATGGCAATACCGCGCTTTGCACTAAAGTGCATCGCGCGGTAATAAAATTGTGATAACAAACATTATACTAGTTATAAAAATGGATTTATTTAACAAAATCAGCAATGACATTATTGGCAATTTATGAGAGAGGAGTATACATTGCTCTTGTCCATCTTGCACTGGGTTTTCAGATGTTTCTGATACAGTTTTTACATTGACTCGTTTTGTTGCCTTGGCTATTGTTAATTGTTAAGCTGCATGCTGTTAATGTCCACAGTTAATGCATTGCCATTGTGTTATACTGTGCAACCAACAATGACAGTTCAAATGTTGGTTAATGCCTGCCGTTATGTCACTGTCCTGGCATTTGCTATACTGTCTTTCTGCCGAGTCTAGAAAGAACTCATATGGCTCATATTCAAATCTTGTTTTTAGATCATATTTATCTTATATATAAATAATTTATAATCTTATATATTAATTTGTTGTATTAAACTAGATTCTGATAAAACCCACCCACAACTTTTGAAGAAATCCTGCTCACAGATAGAAAGACAGTATAGCAGATTCCAGGATTATGTCAGCATTAACAGAAAGGTAGTATAGTACAATTCGAGAGTGTCCTAGATTGTGATGTCTCATCTGTTTTGAAGTCATCCAGCTATTGGCTTCAGAGGATGATGTGTATCAGTGACTGCTAATGTAAAAAATGGTAAATGGCTCCCGATATTGTAGAGCACTTGAAAGCGACAGCATAGCATCAGCTTTGTCTACCGCTCTTACCGTTTACCCGTGCCAGATCCGAGTCCATCAACGCTGACAGTCTAAACTCCAACTTCCTACAGCTCGGAAGATGGAGTAGTGGCCGGCCACAGCGGACAGTTTACCCCAGGCAGTTACCTGTCAACACTGTGATACACACTACTTTAGTAGGGTCGAACCCACAATCTTCCGATTGTTAGTCCGACGCGCTACCAGTAGTGCCACCGACTCACTCATCTATGACATCAGTGGACTGTATTAGAATGATGGCTGCATCCCTCTCGTTTCTGTTGTACATGTAATTGCTGCTAATGAAGTTAAAGTTCAGTCATGTTTTACTGTTTATCAGTTGTTGTTGTTGTGTAGGACGCAGTCAATGACTGGGCATTGTATGTTGATGCTGCCAGTCAATTAACAACAGCAATCAATGATGCTGATGACAGTTGTAACACTGATGTCAATCAGCTTGCTACTGTGCCACTGCATGTCCTGCAGCACCTACTGGTTGACATGACGGTATAATACGTACATTTCACTGTTTTCAATATTCACACTTTAGCTGTAAAAACTACAGCCACTATGTTATAAGTACTGGATCTGTTGTGATATATACATTAAATTTCATGTATAGAAACTAACACATATTTGGCACATTGGTAAAATTGAACTTCCGCAGACCATCTGTGATGATTTCTGCTTATGCTACATACTGTCCTATGATGTTTGGGTGAGAATGCAGAGAGTGACTGGAATTGTGGATGACATGTGGACTCAACTAAAGCAAGTCCAACAAGCCTCCGTGTGTGTCTTGACAAAGCTGCCAGGTGAAGCTGCAAGTTCTGTTGAGAATGATGTCACTGAATTGAAGGACAGACTTGAGAAGTAAGTAATTGTTAATTGTTTTTAAATTACTGATTAAATCAATGTTATTATTACATTAGTGCACTATGTCTTTGAAACACTCCAATTTATGTTTTGTTTTCCATGAGTTATGAAAAACTGAACTGTAATATGTTAGTGAGTTTTAGGGTGTGTAACAAATTAACATAATGTGTTAAATTTGTGAAAATTTGTAGAGCCTGTTACTCAGTCTGGCATCACTTATGATGAATGTATGATTGTGTCGAGTCTTAGTAAAGTTGAAACACGTGCTGTGCTCTTAACTGAGGTTTTCAAAAACAAATAGGTTGTTTCTTTACAAACAATAACACATAAATATATACAAAACACGTGTCTGCTGTGTGCTAATTGGGAGTGGTGTATGTAATGTTGTAACTGTCTGTATGGACTATGCAAAGATGATGATAACGATGAAATGTGATGTTCAGGTTGGAACAACGAGTCAGATATCAGCAGGACTGTATTGACCAGGAATTTACACAGCGTACAGGCTGGGTCTCAGAGATCACTGATCTTGTCGATTGGCTGAATACAGCCAGCGTGAAAGTACGTGCTACACCAGCGATTTACTCTGACTCCAGCATAGATGGACAGACAGTGCAGCGATTGATCAGTGAACACAAGGTTGTATTATTTTGCTCATGTTGTGACTTCTTGGTAAGTGTATTTATGTAATGAACTAGACAGATCCCCAGCAGAGGTCACACCAGTATGTCCTTGAATGCTACGCTATCAGATGTACGTCACAACATAAACAGCATTAGTCTGTCAGTGAATGTTTTAATAAGTTTATTAGCTAATGCAAATGCAACTATGCAAGTCTCAAAGTTACACAGAGATGCACTGAACAATAATCTTGCCACACTGCTCTACTGTTTATAGAGAGTTAGCATAACCCACACAGTGTTGAAGCAGCCATTCAGTGACGTCGTGTGGATAGCATTGTGCTCACTCACTGAAAACAAATACAATGTATAGTAACTTGCTATATACAAGAAGCACGATATAATTATATAAACAGTGAACTGTGAAAAAATGACTGCAAATATTGACGTATAAAATGGTCATTCTTTGTTTAATCAAGCAAGTCTACAGAAAGCCGATTTCAAGTCGATTTTAACCGAAGTGGAGTCAATTTTACTCACCTCAGTCAGTCCCAGGTCTGAGTCAGACATACACACCAAAAACCTAATCCTGTACAACAGAGTTGTCTTTGTTAATAAATATGAACTTTCAGCTTATAATTTCAGGATTTTATTTGTACTTTCTGTGATGTTTGTCAAATGACGGAGTTTGTTTGTTGATATGTAGCAACTGCGCTCTCAAATTGACATGAAGCTTACACAATCAACCCAGCTGTTAGCTCAGCTCGATAGGAGATACCGTGTCAGCCATCCGGATGATGCTGTCTACCCTCCTGAGCTGTGCCAGCCTGTCAAAGAGCTGCGAGCCATTATTGCGTCTTTGCTGGCTGATGTCAACTCTAAACACAGAGCACTTGATAATCTTCATCGTGCTGCCGCTGAATACAACATCGTCACTGAAGCTGCTGAAAGTCTTCTCAGTATGGTGGATGCGAGGAAGGAGCAGTTTGGATCTGCCAGTGAACAACTCAGAGACCAACAGGTTTGATGCTTCTCACCAACTAAACCAGCCGTGTGGAATATATTCTGCTATACAGATGGGTTTCTGATGGTAATGGACTTGGAACTGAGTTGTGTCCTAATAGTGTGTATATGAATAATGAGAATGTTTGATTGACATGTAAAGATTGAAGATAAAACAGGTTATTTTATGATGTTATCTGTGGAATGGTGTCAGTTATCCATCACTGCCATCATTAACTTATATTGCATCAGATTCAACACCAATGCATTAGTTATTATAGTTTTTAATACATAACTTGTTAAAATTTTTAGAAAATATGAATTTGTAAATGCTAAGTTTTGATTGAACCTTACTTATAACTAAAGGATGTAGCTTCAGTAATTTTGATTCAAAGAATCGTCAGTTAATCTCAACTTGCTAAACTTTGCAAATTTGTTGAAACCACGTGAGCATTGCAGTCTGCTTAGCTTCACATACAGATGTGCGATAAAAATGCAGCATTGTAAATGTAGAGACATAATGTAAATTAGTAAATAAAGGTGCATCATTGTCGAAGTTGTTGCTTCAGTTGTGGTGCTGTGGTTTCATCCATTTTATAATTATACTTTTATAATTCTCCTATTTTACACTATTTTTATTTGTTGTTACTCTTGGAAAGGTGCAAGTGTAACTAACTGATAAGAGTAAAGGGCTATTTTATACCAAATATGATTGATGTCAGGAGGCTGCATTTATTTGCATTGTTTTATAGCATGATGGGAACTTTACCAGGTTTGATTTGAATGATACTTGTTCTTGTTGTTGTTGTTGAGTTGCCCCGCTTGCAAATTGCACTGTCGTTGGCTGGAAGCCGGCCAATCCGCTGCTGGAAAGCTATGATATCCGCGCGATCAGAGGGCTTGGTGTGGAGAGTTTGGTACTTCCTCGGTTGTGTCCGGACCTCGCGAGGTTTGCCACGCCTCTCGTAGTCCAGGCTCTTCCAGGAAAGTTCGCTCGTCGGTTCTTGAAACCATCTCCACGTTGACGATACTTGTTCTTTGTAGGATCTGCTGACTTCACTGACTGAACTCAAGTCAAGGCTGTCATCCGCTGATGAAGCCGTGGTCAGTGCGGTGAATGACGGTGCATCCAGCAGCCCAACATCAACATCATTATCACTCACGTCAACACGGTCCTTACTCCGACGTCTTGACGTCCTCACGTGCAGTGTTGAAGAGCGTCTCATGGAACTTCACGGTGCCGTCAAGATCAGTCAGGAGTTGGTCGACAAGCTACATGATGTCTCTGGTCGCTTGGATGAAATTGCTCACAGCAGTGAAAGTCATTGTCAGCTTCCGGCTGATAGTGAAGTCGATTTACCACTGCATATCAGTCAAAAGAAGGTCTTTTGATGCTAACTGTATTATATCTCCTTTTGAATGTTGTCTTTTGTTTGTGTACTTGTTACTCATTAGCGCATGTGAAACTTCTACTCGATATCAAATTTTGTATTTTTGAGTATTTTAGAAGATTTCTTTGGCATGTTTTCTATATTACTTGATATTTTCATTTTCTTATTTCTGTACAGTATTTTCTTTTACTGTTCTATTAAGCATGTATATTGTACATGTAGTTGTTGTGGTTGGTTATTGTTGTCTATGCATTTGTCTGTGGTTTGGAGTTGTTGTGCTGATGTGTTTATGATAATCATTTTAGGCGGCTCTGGAATTAGCTCTGTGTAGTGTGGATGATGACATCAATGAGCTTGAGAGAATGATTGGTCTTTTACAAGACGCAGACACAGACACCACAGCGGGTGAGTTGTCGCTCTCCGGTCTGCGTCACCGCTGTCTGGCTCTGCGTGACGGCAGTCTAAGCAGATTGTCCACACTGTTGAGTGCGGTTGGCATTGCTGTCGAGTGTGAACGCGAGCACGCAGCCATCGTGAACTGGATGAAAGATTCTGAGAACCAGCTTCAGGCATTGGAGGATGATCGTAGTTTGTCGGCAGAAGACAAACGTCGGCAGCAGGAGGTATTGACTGTTTGTCAAACATGTGTTTATTTGTTGATAACAGCTGATACCTTGCCAGTCGTGACAATGACAATGATTGTCATCATAGATATCAGTTATCTGTTTAGTAGCATTATCTACGTAGTAACATTTTAGTAGCGTCAAAAAGGCACATGCATAGCTGTTGTTCAGTGGATAGTGCAGTAGAATGGATTCTTATCCAGGGCAGTCAGAATTTATCTTTGCTGATCCCTGTGGGTTGTTCATTGTATTGGGAAGCAAATGTAGCATTTTGACTGCACTACTAGACAATAAGCAGCACACCTTTGCCATTGAATGGAGCAGTACATACTGTGAAAAGCGTTTTTACTACATGTCAGCTCTGCTAAACATGCTAATATCTATGATCGTTTGTGTTTATTGTTGTTATGATTTATTTTAACTGCTTCTCCAGAGTCATTCCATTTCAGGATGCATCCCAAATGATAGCATCTGTGATTTCCAGAGCACATTTGTTACAATGCTGACACTCTTCATGTCGCCGCGGCCTAAGACTAACCAACGGCATCAAAGCCGTGCAGGGGATGATTTGTTTTGAGTGTCTGTAGTTGAGTCATGAAGCCTTTAGAACCATTTGTATTTACAGTAGTGAACTGCAGCTTATGCTGTTGATCTGTTACAGTTTTCAGCTGTTGACGATGTCATGTAATTCAAAAGATTTTGTGCATGTTCTCCGGTTGTACACATGAGTGAATTATTAAGATGGGTCTGTTTTGTCAAGGACTTGGTGACTGGCATAGCTGAGCAAGAAGTGAAACTACACAGAGTTGCTAGGAGACTTGGTGAGTTGAGGACCGACTCGGCGACAGGCACTGCCGTCTTGAGGTCCACCACAGATATCCATTCTACCGTTGATGTCATCAGCCAGCTGAAGTATCGAGCAGTCAAGGCCAGACAGAACACAGAACATGAGATAGAACATGAGGAGGAGGAGAAGGCAAGATCAAGAGAACCAGTGAAGCTACCTCAGCTGCCTATGTTACCATCTACCATTGAAGAACTGAAACAGAACATTGCTTTCCACAATGTAAGCTGTGTTCAACTGCATACTTATTTTCTGTCTATACAGTACAGCCATTTATTAACAAGACAATTTAGATACCCTATAGCGGATTACAAGAACGCAGCTTATATCTCCATTTGGTTGTCATTTATATTAATAATACGTACATAATCTGTATTTTCGACTAAAGTCCATAAGACAGAATGTTAGTTGTAACAATTCTAGTTAACCACACCGGAGACGTATGCACCAACACAGCATGTGCAGCAGGCACAGCAGCTCAAAATGCGGACGAGAACAACTATGCTACAGTGCTAGACTGTGTTTCACTGATATCTTATACCCATTTACAGTGGAGATGACAGGCACTTAGCACAGTCTGGCTATCGAGCTTACACGTGAGATTGGGTGATATACATGTATCTCTGTGGTCATTGAGGTTATGTCCATGGCTCTCCAGAAGGGGACCATGATCACTGAATAAAACGCCATTGCATCCATGCACATTTCCTGTTACAATATTTATCCGTCAGCTTTGTGTTGGTGGGCCATAAAATGATAATGTAATAATGAAATTAGAATGGGTTTAATTATCGGGCATTCTCTATTGAACAGAGAATGCCAGTCATGGACATGGATAATTGATGTTTAGTGGATGACTTGTTTTGAACTGAAACTTTGTAGTGATTATTTTTCTAGTATGCATCAGTAGTAATGCTATGTTTTGATCAGCTGCTTTCATGCATGTTTGATTCTGATTCTGACATACATCATTTCTTATGATGATGACATAATTTCAGCCAAATCATACGATTATGCATAGTTCAAATATACTTGATGCGATCACTAGCGTTTATTTCTTGAGAAATTCTTTTTGACTTCTGTATTTTGTTATTTTTGTTGTTGTTCATCTGTTTACTAGTGTTTTTTTGCAGTTGTTTCATTTTGCTTACCACAACTCTGAGGTGTGTAAAATCATTGTGAACGTCGAATGTTATTGCTGTCATTGCAGTTTCTGATTCATTCTATTTATGTGTGTTTTACGTGTACCATTTGCTTGTAGACTGCTGATTCACAGCATCCTTCATGCTCTTCCATGCCACTGTCATTAGCTGGCCAGTCTCCCAGTCCTGACCACAGTCGTCTAGCATACGATGTCAGGGATAACACTGTTTCTGCAGGTGGTTATTCTGGAGGCAGCACCCAGGTCGTTTCTGAAGGGTCATTAATGTTGAATGGTGATTTATTGAGTGAGTTTGAAAGGTCTCAAGGTGAGTCTTCAGAGTTCATGAGCTGTTCTCCAGAACAGAACCAACTTGAGGAGCAGAACCATCTTCCAGAGCAGAACCATCCTTCGGAGCAGAACCGTTCTCCGGAGCAGAACCTGGCTGTTCCATGTCATCTTGATCCATCTGAGGGTCATATTTCTGTGACCCTGCCAGAATCGCGGTACATGTACCACTTGGCATTTGACGAAGGTTTATCTCTGGACTTAGATAGAGACTACAGCAAAGCAGAGGTTGATGGTGTGAAAAGTCAGAGCAAATTGGCATCCGTGACCGGTAAAGACGCTGGACCTGGTACAGCAGATGTTTCTGTGGCAGAAGCTATACGTACAATTGAAGAAGATTGCATTTGTGTTGAAGCTGAAGAAATAGACGTGGATGCTAGTCACAACGGTTCAGCTACAAGTGGAGGTTGTAGCCAGATGGAAATATTACCTGCAGAGTGTGCGACAGTTGTTTGTCGCATACCGACAGCTGTCGACAGTAATGATGATCAATTAATCGTCAGTGGAACTGATGTCAGCGAACCGTTTGACACTGATGATACTGCTGCCGAACCACAGACTGCCATCACTGTTGACATGCCAGTGACAGACATTGGTCGTTTAGAGTGCGAGCAATCTCACATGGACACCAACGAAAATATGTCTGACTGTGGTTGGGACGGCAGCCCAAGTGAAGTCGGAGGTGAAGATAATGCTCGTGATCGTGGCCCTAGTGGAGTGTCTCGTATTGTTCCCGTGTCAGCTGTGCAGCCGGCAAGTACTTCTAGAAATGTGGATGTAGTGAACGTGTCGGCAAGTGAAGAGGTTGACATCATCAACAGGGAGCCCGGTGAAGGTGACGACTATTGCCAGTCGACAGCCGTGTTGTCGTCTGGAGAGGACCTGCTGGTGATGGTGAACTTCCGCATCACGGCTGATCGTTACGAAGGATCGAGTATGGCAAGTGAGACCCGAGAGTCGTTCTCTCGTATGGTAGTTCGACCAAGTGACGTACTGCCAAGACTGAACTGGACCTGTTGCACTCTGTCGGATCAGGCGGATCAGTGTTGCACTGAGAACCGGCAGTTCTACCTCATCCAGAAGAGGAAGACAAATGTTGTGTTGGGTGGTGAAAGCTTTCTAACGACGGCAGCAGATGATGGAAGATCATCAGATTTCCGTCAGACTGATTGGTATGGTGCAGATGTGAGTGATAGAGTAAGACAGATTGCTGATAGGTCTGTTACAAAAACTACCACAATAGTGAAACGCGTTGTTACAACGACAGAAATTGATAACGACGCTGCAGAACGAAGACTGCAGAATGTCGACGACACATCAACAAGAGATACTGATGTTGTAGCCGAGGATGACGACAGGTCCAGTAGTGAATGGATAATGGAGACAGTTCGACGGAGGAGACTAGAGACTGGAGATACTATTGACAGCAGCTGTACAATGGAAACGGGAGAAAGCGAAACCACTGGCTACATGTCTGTGAGTGAGAATTACACACACGAGGATGTGGACGGGAGTTTTTTATCATGCCTTGAAGATCTGGAAACCATCACCGATACGTCAGTGACAGATATGAGTGATGAAGATACTGGAACTGATCTAGACAAGACAGCTTTGGAAGTCGGAGACAGCGAAGTCAGAGATGTGACTCAAAGCATAATATGTGTTGAATTTCCCGATAATGATAATGAGAGTAAGAGAAGTGAAGATGTTGAGATTATGGAGAGTGATGAGGCCGCAGCCTATCATACTCCTGATGTTCATTTTTCCGTTGAAGTTCAAGAGACTGAGATGTGGGAAGTCGGTGATGCGGAACCCGTTAACATTTTAACTGTTCTTCCTCTGTCTCCAGACTATGCATATGAGAACACTGCTGTCAAGACGGGCGTGGTAGAAAGTCATGCCCAGGTAATCACAGCTGACAGTAGACTAATCAGTGAAGATGAAACGCTGTCAGGTATTAGCAGCATTGATACTTTAGTCATCAGGCCAGTTGCAGTCAATGATGTTACAACATCTGACGTAGTTGTTACTGCCAGCACAAGTATTTCTGTCATGGAAGGTCAGGATGTAAATATATCTGTAACTGTTGATGATGGGGGGACTGCTTCTGGATCAGAGATAGATTCTGCTATGATTGAGCATGTGGATCCATCGAAGGACTTGATTATACCGGAAATTGAAAAGACCGGAGAAGTAATGTTTGAAAATGTGTCGGACATAGGTGAAATTGATGTTGAAAGTCTTACATTGATAAACCATAAGTCGGAATTGTGTGACACAGTTTTGAGAAGCTGTAGAACTGAGGCATTCGTAGAGCCCGTTACTCAGTCTGGCATCAGTTATGATGAATGTACGACTGTGTCGAGCCTTAGCGAAGTTGAAGCACGTGCTGTGTCCACTGATGTCATGACAGTTGATACTGCTGTATGGTCAGAACAGAGCGTGGAGCAACATGCAGATGCTGTGTCCGATGCCTCAGCAGATGCTGTGAGCAGTGACGTAGATGTGACCGAAAGGTGCTCATTGCATCCAGTCACTGTAAAGGATGATGCTTGTGGTAATGCTCTTAATGAACAGGTTAAAACTCACGTGGGACTTCAGTTGTCACATGTCACCGACTATGACCTGCTCTGTCAGACTGATGAGGATGAAAGCTGTGCAGTTGCTGCTGCTGGCAGTGTTGTTAGTTATGTGGTTGACAGTGCTGTGAAGTCAGAAGGAGTCGCATCTCATGTGGAGTCCATAACGGTTGAAGAAGACAAGTACATGGAGCAGACTGATTGGTCTGCTGGAACTGATATAGCTGTGACACAGGACAGAACAGAGACGTGGGTGCAGGCTACGGTGACTGCCGATGTGGCTGATGTTAATGCACAGCAGTCATTCACCAAGTTGGATGACGTCAGAACTTGCACTGTTACTGCCAGCGTCATGACAGATGTTGCTGAAACTGTTGCTGTCGCTGACAAGTGTGTTGGCTTTGTAACAGAACAGAAGGCTGATGAGCAGGATGTACACGTTGAGTCAAAAGTTACTGATGAATTGCCAGACGGTGAAACTTGCCTTGGACTTGTATTACATGATGAAGGTGATGACAGGGATGCATTTCGTGAGTTTACACAGCCAGTAACGAGTCTTGTTTCTCCCAGTATTGTGACGGATACTGCTGATGTGAAATCACTGAGAACAGAAAGCTGTGTGGAAGCCGAACTAGGTGATCCTTGTGATGAATTCACTGAAGTCACTGCCCTGACTGAGCTTGACACCTTTGATCTTGGTCGTCATCATGATGTTGATGATGAACATATTTCTGACACTGTAGTGATGGAGAGAGTTAACAGTCAGGTCGAGGGTGTTGAAGGTGATATCGTTACCTGCCATAATGCAGTTGACAGTCTTAAAGATGTCAAAACCTGTAATCTTGACATTATAAATAACCGTGAATGTCGCTTCGATGTTGTCTCTGCTGAAAACATAAACAACATTGAAACATTTGTTGAAGAAACTACAATAGATTATGTACCTGAACCAGAATCAGTCAGTACTCTTGATGTGGACAAGCCAGAAGTCTACATTAGTGGTGTGCCTAGCGTTTCTGAGGCTGGTCATGCTGTTTTTGTGAATACTGTCAGATTCCAGACTGACAGACAGTTAGTTGATCCGCATGTTTCTGCTGCTCAGACTACGGAGGCTGAATTGAGGGATATGGGTAGTGATGGTGGATGTGATTTTGATTCATTGCAAATGGTGAAAACTCGCGACATTTGGTTTGATGATTATTCTGAAAGAGTGGTTGATCAGAATGGCAGCAGTTCTCAAATGCAGTCGGCAGCCTGTCAAACAAATGGTGATATGCCGATACAACAGAAATCAAGCACTGTTTCTGTTGGGTTGCAGACAGTCTGTTCTGAGGCTGGTACAGCTCAGTCGGCAGATGAAGATCCTAGCAAAGTGTCTTCAGGCAGTCAAATGTCCTGTGAATATGTGGTGAAGTCTACACAGACTGATGAACACAACATAGTGATTACAGTGGACAGGATGAGCAGTGCTGTACAAACAGATCATGTCCATTCTGTTGGTCTTTCTACGGATGAACCTCAAATGGGCAGTTGTGAAACGTCCAGTGAACCTGGCAATAGTGCCGAGACGATAATCGCACCAGATGTGCATTCGTTAAGAACTGCAGTTGAGGCGGTAGTTGAGACACAGACCTTGTTCGTTAATGATAAACTATCTGTGACTGAAGTTCAGACGTCTCCAGTTGATCTTGCGAGCATCGACACTGAGACCATAGAACAGATAGCTGGTACGGTGACGACTGAGGCAGAAACCTGTACCACTCCTACTGAGCTATCTGTGGTAGCCACACAAACATTGCCATATAAGGACACAGAGGAAGGACAGACAAACACAACTCCAGTTCATCTTGCGAGCATCGACACTCAGACCATAGAGCAGACAGCTGGTACGGTGACGACTGAGGCAGAAACCTGTACCACTCCTACTGAGCTATCTGTGGTAGAGACACAAACATTGCCATATAAGGACACAGAGGAAGGACAGACAAACACAACTCCAGTTGACCTTGTGAGCATCGACACTCAGACCACAGAGCGTGAAGCTGACACAGTGATGGTCGATGAAGAAATTTGCACAACTGCTGTGGATGTGGCAGTGGTAGAGACGCAGACATTACCGGACCAAGAGCCTGTCTCCACAGCTGAAGCCCAAACATGTGTAACTCCAGTTGATCTTGTGATGGTTGACATGCAGACTGTCTGGACTGATGATGATGACAACTTTTCACATTCCACAGACTCTGCTCTTGTTCACATACCACAGATCAGTCAGCTGTTTACGCACGATAATATGTGGCATGAGACTGAAGATTTATCCACTACTGACAACTTCACTGATGCCGTATTACAAGGAATAAATGAACTGGAAGCCACTGACAGCTCATCTGAGAGTATTTATCTCGAGGATTATTCTTCCTCTTCAGAGACTTTGTTCACAGACGCCCTGGAAGATATCGAGGATATTCTAGATCAAGGTTGTAGCTCAAAGTCTGTTTCTGATGACACTGATAATTTCTTGGAAGATCAGAACTCAAAACTGAGCGAGTCTGAATACACTGATGCGTTGATGTCTCTTCAAGAACATGACTCTTGCCCAGATCAAACCTCTGGTGATGCTGTGGATCATGGTGTTCCACTAGTGGACCTGTTTGACCCACGAGACAGTCCAACCTTACATCCACCCAAACCTCTCCTTGTTTCCATGGAACAATGGCCAGTTGGTTCGGATGTTGTGACGAATCAGAATCAGGTGAGTTGCAGGTGGTGGTGGTTATGGCACTACGGTAGTTTGCATGCTTGTCAGCATCCTTGTGGTCTGGAGCATGTTCATTGTCTTGATGTTTTAATGTACTTTTATCACATCTTGTGCTTATTATTTCACTTGCTTGTAGTGATGCCGGCTTAAATAACACCAGAGGTTTGCTCTGCTTTTTGCTACTATTTCCACTGCTAGACAATGACTTGCTCACATTTCACTGTGTTGCAGTAGTTGAGTTTCCTCTGCTTGAGAACGTAGCACACAGTTCACTGATCACTTTCTTGTATATGCTTTTAATTGTTAACCTTCTGCATTATTACACGCGACAGCGTATGTGCTATAGTGCATATATGCTATCGCCCATCTGTCTGTGTGTCTGTCCGTCACACGGGTGGATCAGTCAAAAACGGTTGAAGCTACGATCACGAAATTTTCACCATACAGTAGCCCCATCCCTCTAGTTTTTCGACAGCAAGTTTCATCCCGAAATTCTGAGGGGTTCCTCCAGAGCGGGGCGTTAAATAAGGGAGGGGTAGGTAAAATTGACGATTTTTGAACTTACCGCCATATCTCCGAAACGGTGCAAGATAGGACTAAAGTTGCTATTGATCAC
>Ga0056114_1000553_pt1 | contig 13621 bp, 10 predicted proteins | sample WorMetHERISLAND1_FD_77005 | JGI IMG/M metagenome (GOLD analysis project Ga0056114, IMG submission 77005) | Marine gutless worms symbiont microbial communities from Max Planck institute for Marine Microbiology, Germany - Olavius loisae HERON... ...
ATCGAAAATCGCTTAAAACGATCTCCCACGACTTTGCGTGTCTTCATCGACGACGGCGCGTCACTTCTAGAATCGATCGTCCGTCACCCTCCAACCCACGACCACAGCTAGCCGGAGCATGGATCACGACCAGGGGGTGGATGTGACAGCAACAACAGCTAAACACATGAAGATAGCGACAGAGTTGTAACCCACTGAATGCACATTTCAACATTATGATCCTTTTGTTAATTTTCCGTAGATTTCTTCACTACGGGCCTCCATAAATGCACTGCTGTCGTGCGCTTACCTTAGCGTTAGCTAGGCTGTCTCGTTCTAAGAAGGTTCGAGAATCTGGACCCAGAACTAAGCTGGGTCCAGATTCTAAGTCCAAAACTAAGTCCACAGTCAGACTGAAACTGTAGACCATCTAAGATAGCCGACAGCTGATAACAGACCCGGGTGTGTACAGCGAAGGGTCCATCACCGGCCACTGCAGGCGACCGTTCATTAAACTGTGACACTGACGGCCGCAGTGACATCGTAGCTATACCAGCGGCGGACGAGGATGAGATGATGCTGTTCTGCGGCAGCTGCGCTCCATGCTGATATACACACAACTCATAAGAAGTAAGCAAACTTATGAGGCGCGGCTTTAACTGTTAGTCACAATGCGCCGCGATCTCAGCACCCGAACAAAAAATGTCTTCAGTAGCCGCTTAAATCGTTGAAAGCCAATGTCAGCTAGTCCCAGATCAGCTGGAAAGCTGTTCGACAGCTTCGGACATGCACTCGCTCTGCGTGTGTGTGTGGGCTAGCCAACTACATTTAGAAGAACATTAGATACTTGACAACAACAGTGATTGAGTTCTGCTACAGACACTACATAACTGATTGACAACACGCCTCCCGAATAAGTGTCACTAGACACTGGGTCACTTAACTTCTGTCTTAGCCTTTCACTGAGCTAAAGTTCGGTCTAAGTCCAGACTTAAGCCAAAAAGTAGTGATTTCGCTAAGGGAATTGCTAAGTCCAAACTTCGGACTCAACAATTCACTAAGCAAATAGCGATTCGCTAAGCGAATGTCTTAGACCAACATTACAGTCTAAGTACATACTTAGACCGAAGTTAAGCCGAACTAACTGACTTAAGTCAAGTCGAATTTGCATGGAAGAGATTGCTTAAGCCCTCAGGGCTTAACTTTCGCTGAGACTAAACTCACTTATGACTTCTTTACTTTTGCTCATCGAAAGTGTAAAGTTAAGTTGAACTTTGCTCTAAGTCCAAACTTTAGCATTCAGCTTTAGGTTTCGCTCAGCGAAAGGCTGAACAAAAGGCTAAGTCAAAGTGACCCATTCTATCAGCACTACAGGTGTGATTAGGTGTTACCTGTACGGCGGCGTATGATGAAGGGCGGCTGTTGGCTGCCGACATTTCAAACATCCCGGCCGACATCTGCTGTCGTTGTTGCTGCTGACTCAACTGCATCTCAGTCATGTTACGACTCAGAAACTCTATCACTGCACACACACACACACTTAACCCTCTGACGCCCACCGTTGCCATATGGGTACAGCTATAAAGCATCCTGTGTCAGACCGGGTTAAGCCGTCATTTTGTAATTTTTGACATCCGGGCACTGTGACGCTCAGCCCTGAGCGTCAGAGTGCCCGGATGTCAAAAATTATAAATGACGGCTTAACAGTATGCTTTATAACTGTACCCATATGGCAACGGTGGGTGTCAAAGAGCTAAGCTAACCAGACCACCACAAGACTCTAACAACCCAGAGACAAGCTCACAAGAGAACAACTCATCAACAGATGACAAAATTCGCTTGGAAGCATTTACACAAAAATCTGTAAAACTGCGTTATCGACAACTTTCGGCAGTATCTGTGATGACGCTGACTGCAAACTGTTTACTCGCATTACCGACAACACTCCACACCTGCTGTATCCGCTCCTCCCCTGAACGCGAGCATCACTACACTCAGTCTCTTCGTCAACGCAGTCACAACTTTCAACTACCTGATCTCACATCTGTTCTCAAAGACAAAAACTATATCATGAGAATGTTTCCAGAGCTTACCTGCATTGACAGTTCTATTTTAGCATGTTATCATTCTTTGTGTAATAGCGTTTTCTGTTATTTTATTAAATTTAAATGAAACTGAATTCTGAAATCAACCTTGTTCATTCTCGCTGATCTTGTCTCGAGACTCTCGCAGTTTCTGCCGACATTCCTCTAGCTTGTCCCTGGTGTCCTTCAACTCATCGTCCTTGGCTTTCAACGTCGACTCAGACACGTCGACCTTCTTGACCTTCTCGTCCATCACTTTCTCCTGCTCTACAATCGTCAGACGACGAACCCTCACCTGTCAATCAACACGTCACCTGTCAATCAACACATCACCTGTGAATCGACACATCACCTGTCAATTAACACCTCAACTGTCAATCAACACATCATCTGTCAATCAACATGTCACCTGTCAATCAACACGTCATCTACGTCACCTGTCAATCAACACATCACCTGCCAATCAAAACCTCACTTGTCACCTGCCAATTGACACATCACCTGTAAATCGACACATCACATGTCAATCAACACATCACCTGCCAATCAACACCTCACTTGTTACCTGCCAATTGACACATCACCTGTCACCAGTCAATCAACACGTCATCTACGTCACCTGTCAATCAACACATCACCTGTCAATCAACATGTCACCTGTCAATTGACACATCACCTGTCACCAGTCAATCAACACGTCACCTGTCATCTGATAATCAACATATCCCGTGGAACTGTTCTGCGTTCGGCCAAAAGGTCGGTCTTCCAAGTTCTGATAACTTGCTTGAAGTTTGGAGAGCGCGCCTTCAGCGTCGCAGCTGCAAAGTCGTGGAACAACTTGCCACTGCACGTCTGCATAGCCGACAACACCGACACCTTCAAGCGGAGACTGAAAACTTAAATTTTATTCTGCAAATTTTATGATCAATCACTCCCAACTGCCTTTATGTAATTTTTTATGTACTGTATAACTTGTAACTGACTGGTCAGCCCCGCTGAAAGCCCACAACGCCTGATATTATTATTATTATTATTTTTATTATGTCACCTGTCAATCGACGTCACCTGTCAATGAACATGTCATCTGTCAATCGACATGTCACCTACATCACCTGTCAATCAACATGTCACCTGTCAATTGACGTCACCTGTCAATCGACAAGTCATCTGTCAATCGACACGTCACCTACATCACCTGTCAATCAACATGTCACCTGTCAATTGACGTCACCTGTCAATCAACAAGTCATCTGTCAATCAACACGTCACCTATATCACCTGTCAATCGACACATCAACTGTCACCTGTCAATCAACATGTCACCTACATCACCTGCCAATCAACAAGTCACCTGTCAATCGATACATCACCTGTCACCTGTCAATCAACAAGTCATCTGTCAATCGACACGTCACCTATATCACCTGCCAATCAACACGTCACCTGTCAACTGACACAGGTTAACGACGCTACCTGTCGACTGTCGACCTCTGCTTAACCTCCTATCAACTGGTCTCTTAGTGGTGCAGCACTTACGGCATCGAACTTTTGATTCAGTTGTCAGTAATCTGTGTATTCACTATCACTAAATGTCAGGTAACAATTTAATAATCAGAAGGCGAGCACAAACAGAACAGACTTATCAATCTAGAAACTGCTCAAATTGCTTAGCAAAACCGACATATAATTATACCGATAAATGGAAATACAATGGAAACGAAATGGATATAGATAAATTTATCACATAACATTTCAATTTATTCCGTTTCGTCTTTCTTATTAATTATTTTCGTTTCTGTTAATGCCGTATACCTCGTCCTTTAAGGCGATGTTTTCGTTCTGCAGCTTGCCAATGATGTCGTTGGCTTTGTTGACGTCGTACGCCTTGTCTTTGATGATTTCCGCCTGCTGCCGTAGATGACGACGGCTTCTCTCAAACTCCTCTTCCACCTTCCTCTGTCATCAGTTCACCATCCACATCCACTGATAAATGCAGGACTGACACATACGTATTACATAGAGGTTGTCACATGGCTGTTTGCTGTGCAACAGCCTTCCAGCTGAACTGCGACAAGCTGACATTAGCTTTCAATGACTTAAACGGCTACTGACGACATTTAATTGTTCAGGTGCTGAGATTGCGACGCATTGTGGTTAACTGCTAAAGCTGCACCTCATAAGTTTTCATACTTACTTACTTAACATAGACCACCCACGTTACCGTCACGTTCAACGCAGACCATCCACCTAGCCATCACGGGTAACGTGACCATTAGATTCCACATAGGCTATTTCTCACTTGCTTCTTCAGACAGTTTTTCCGGTAAGACGCACCATTTAGCGACAACAAATATGTTACAGACGACAGACGAACGAACGGACACAACACTGTAGCGTAAGTGTGACGGTCAGTAAGTATGGTTGGCTAAAAACCCAGAAGAATGGCGCAGACCGCAGACCACCCACATTGCCGTCCCGTTCAACACAGACCACCCACCTTGCCGTCACGTTCCAGTGACAGTTCCTCGGCAGCTCTCATCAGCTCCTGATCTTTCATCTTCAAGTCCTGCTCCGTGACGGCCAGCTTCATGCGGACGTGACTGATTTCACGCTCCTGCTCCGTGCGGCTTGCTCCGATGGACGTGAACTCCTGTCGCGTCGTCGCCAGCTCCGTTTCGAGCCGCTCTACGCTCGACTCCAGCGAACCGTTCTTCAGCGTCAGGTCACGAACACTGCACTCCAACTGATGCTTCGCTTCCGTCAGCTCCTGTCACCACGGCAACGGGACGCAGGGTCAACGTTCAGTACAGCGGAAATCCCCTGCATCTAATTTTAGCATGCACGCAAGCACGCCTTAACCCTCTGATGCCCACTGTTGCCATATGGGTACTTCTAAGCATCCTGTGCCAGACTTGTAATATTTGACATCCAGGCACTCTGATGCCCAGGGCTAAGCGTCAGAGTGCCCGGATGTCAAAGATTACCAATGACTGCATAACCCGGTCTGGCACAGGATGCTTTATAGCTGTACCCATATGGCTACAGTGGGCAATAAAGGGTTTTAAACCAACAATCACCATGTCTACTCACCACATGAGATACCATCAGAAACATACTGTACACCGTAAAAGCAATGAAAAATATGCTAATTATGATATTAATGCAGCGATTCATCTGGATACAAGAACAATTTAACAGAAAGAGCTCTGTATAAATACGTTTAATATGCCGCTGCTTGTATACGTTGTCTGAATTCTTTAACAGTGTGTCCCAACAAAAAGTGACCCCCCCCCCCTTAAACGCTTGGCTCCGACAAGTGCAAACCTGCACCGTGTTGCATATAATTAAACGTGCACAAGCCTTGATGTATTTGGAGTACTGTCACCAAATTTTGTAGAAATACATCATACTGGTCATTTAGCAGATTTTCTATAATTACAAAACGTTGTCAAAAAGTTCTGTTACCAGCAGCAATACTAACTTGTTTCCTATGTACACCGAAGTCTTCTGTGTAAACGATCAACATTTTCCCATTAATTTTGTCCGTTGGTATTTCATCTCTTGGACGTACCAAGCTGATTTTGATTTGTGAAGACAAATGGTTCGTATTACCGAAACACGTTACTGTGGCAACATCTTTTGCCAGCCATTCGTTCAATACCTGGACCTTTCTTCACATTTCAACAAGAAAATGTCCTGGCTCACCATGCTCACAAAACGGTTGCACTGCTAACAGCCAATACGTCCGATTTCATGAGGCCGTAATAGCCTACTGGCTACTAAAAAACCCGGATCTCAATCAGCTGACTATGCGATCTGGGGCATTTTGCAAGAGCGAGTGCACCATTGCCAGGTTCGTGACGTCGGCCATTCGAAAGAACAACTGATTTATGAATGGTGCCGGTTTGATCAGCGTATCATTGACAGAGCAGTCGACCAGTGGTGACAGTGTCTGCGTAGCTGTATCAGCAAGAAAGATGGACACTTTGAACATCAGATTAAAGCACTGTCATGTTGTAAGACTGAGAACAAGTTGTTATTGAGTAGTTGTACAGTCGTACATTTGTGTGATTTTGTTTACAGTTTGATTTACGACTAACGCTAAGACAAATTTTCCAGAAACTTTGCATCATTGTTTGCAATACATATGGGTATGTGTTGATAAAATTATATTTGATTTGTTAAACTTTACTGCACGTCATTAAGAAAACTGCAAGGGGGTCACTTTTATTGGGACACAGTGTACACTGTACGTCAACATATTGTACGTAAGTGTGACTATCACACAGAATTAAACTTTATCAACTTACATACTTACTGTGCATCCAACCATTACTCACAGCCGACCTACTGACCCGGTTTGCATTCTCGAGGTCACGAACACGCGATTCATATTCTTTGACAATTCGCACGTGACTTTGTTCCAGTTCTTTACGCTCGCACTCGGCTCTCCGCTGCAAGTTGGCCTGCAACTGTCGCAATGTCGCAAACACGTGAAAGTAAACAACGCTGACTAATGTTACTAATACAACAAAACATGACAGAAACAGTAGCAATAACGAAATTAAGCAAAACGCACAACACTACAGAGGTCATTGTATTCTGTAATGTCAGAATCCAGATGCAATTTTGCAGTGGGCTCGTCACCAGAACAATACCATGCTGAAAACCAGTGAATGAAAGTAGAGTAGAAAAATCCGGGCACTCTGACGCTCAGCCACAAAGCGTCGGAGTGCCCGGATGTCAAAAATTACAAATGACCGCTAAACCCGGTCCGGCAAAAGATGCTTTACAGCTGTACCCATATGGCAACAGTGGGCGTCGAAGGGTTAAGCCTCTAAAGATATTTTCAGTTTCCATGACCGGCCAACATATTGCATACAACCCAAACATTAAGCATCCTGGAGCATGGATCACTCGTAACATGAATTATAAAACCTTACATGTGGCATCAACTTTGACCGTCATTGACAACCTTGAGCAGATATCAATCTCATGGCTGAATTTTTGGGTTTTCTCAAAAAACCAAGTTATATTCAGCTGTGGTGATTACTGACAAAAGAAGTATTCCTGTCTAGTCATTTCAAATAATCTATTTCTGAACCATGACAGTCACTCACTATGGTGCTACATATAGTGGCCTGCAAATGAGCCATTCGTCGTCATATGTCAAACTATCCACAAGAACAATGTCTCTCGTGATGATGTATTTCACACTTATCACTGGTAACAGGACACAGTCAGCTGCGTTCTGCCACATCGAGGACGTGCATTGTGAGACGAACCTACAGCAACTATGGAGACAGGTGTTTTGCAGCTGCAGGTCCGAAGGTGTGGAACAGCCTTCCAGCTGAACTGCGACAAGCTGACATTAGCTTTCAAAGATTTAAACGGCTACTAAAGACATTTTTGTTCAGGTGCTGAGATCGCGGTGCATTGTGACTAACTGTTAAAGCTGCACCTGGTAAGTTTTCTTACTTGCTTACAGCGAACACCACAGAACCAAGTGATCACCTCCAGCGACTTCTGTCTCTCCGCCATCACTTCCTCGTTGTGCCTGGCCGAGATCTCGTTCAACTTGGTCGTCCAGTCCTCGGTGATGTTCGACAGTTCCTGACAGCGGGCGTCCAGCGCTGTCCTGACGTCGGTCAGCTCCGACTCGGTGTCCGATAAACGCTTCTGTAGAGCTACGTTGTGATCCTACAGACGAACACAACACACATCTCAGCTCACTGGTCTGAAATCAGTCCATCACAAAAGAACTGTTTACAGTTAACGTAAACTTAATGTAAAGTAAAGTACACGTCGATTTCTACAGCACTGAGCACATAAATGTCACCGAACTTCTAATGTGCTCGTGAGACGACTTGTCATGTGGGATCACACAGTGTTACCTGCCACCCGACAGAGGAGATTCTCACGCCTTTACCCCGGCCCCGGCATATTGCCGGTACTCATTTATCGACCCCGGAAGGATGAAAGGCTGAGTTGACCTAGGTGGCTGGTCATACCAAGATTGTTTACCTGCCCAAGTATTAACTGGGCCCAATGTAGAGTAACTACTTTGATCGAGACCGTGCTACCACTAAGCCAGGCCACCACTTACCCCACAGATTAACTATCCCTCATGTCACAAAAACTTCCTCATTCGCATGCTATATACTGATGTTTATTATATTTGTCTATTTTGTTTCTTTACGTCTATATATTTCAATTCCGTGGCACTTAACGATGTTTACTGACAGACATTTTATATGAGAGTGTTTATATGTCATTGTATTGCGTACTGTCAGTGATTGTAATAAAAATGCTAATTAATTACTTACACCACCAGGTTAGGTCTAGTGTGATGAACGGACGACAGACAGACAGAGAGAGAGACAGACAGACAGACAGACACTGACGTGGACAGATCGCAGACAACTGGCCAGGAAGCACTTGACATCACTATCGGTGCCTTTCAGCAGGTCCAGAGGTAAGATAGAGTCACGCTTCACATTCTTACTGACGCTCTTCGCAAGCCTGTCGCTTGTCGACGGCAACTTGATGAACTGCATGATGTGGAACTCTGCACGATCGGCACCAATGAACGACAGCTGAGGAAACAGTCTATCACACACAAACACACAAAACCGGTTATCCCCATACCCATCTTCTCTTATATGTGCCCATTCCCAACCAATCCCCATATTAACCCTTTGACGCCCACTGTTGCCATATGGGTACAGCTAGCTATAAAGCATCCTGTGCCAGACTGGGTTATTAGTAATTTTTGACATCTGGGCACTCTGATGCTCAGCCCTGAGCACCACAGTGCCCGGATGTCAAAAACTACAAATGACACTTAACCCGGTCTGACATAGGATGCTTTGTAGCTGTATCCATATGGCAGCAGTGGGCGTCAAAGGGTTAAGATCATCACACAGTTTGGCAATAGCATGGCTTTGTCAGATTTAACCTAAAACATTCAGGTTAGTCAATCTGCAACAGCACAAGTACAAAGTAGCAGTAGCAGTCAGTTACGCGGACTGAGAAAATAACAGTCAGTTTCTCTCAGTCTGTGTACAAATAAACTAGTCCACAGATAATGTCTGGATAAAGCTGACATCTTATCTCCTGCATGAACTATGATAATGAATGTGGAAAATGGAAATTAATTACTTACTGTCCCCATATCCATGGTATTACTGTGCTCTCTAACCCAGTGAATTCTGTAGTACTGTGCGAATAGTGTTTTTTCATTTCCAATCGAATCGAATCGTTATCGTTGGTCTCAAAAGTCACCAGTAGTAAGTACTTGTTAAATAAATTCAACTGTTTTTATGTCACCGCACTGTTGTGGTTTCTGTTGTAGGAGTTTCAGTACTTGGTGGGCCATAATGGGCCAACAGACGACTCCATGTTCGTTGATTTTGTTGGTTGCTAGTAGGGATGTTAACGGGACTCGATTTTCCCGGGTCCCGAAAAATTTCCCATTCCCGGGAAAAAATTCCCGAACGGGAGAATATCGCGAAATTGCGTGCACTTTATCGCTACAAAAATCCATGGCAACACTGCGTAAGTCAATGGACGCCGCCCGACGTAGTGTGATCAAAGTGCCATTTCATTCACAATACCGGCCGGTGTTTGCTAATTGATGTGACCTCGCGGTAGGCAGGCCAGGCCTATCAGCATACAGCTCTGCTTACTCCTATGAACGCGACGAGTGAAGCTCACTTGACACCGCCGTTATGTAACGTTCTTTGATCCAGTTACCCACTCGCTATCCGTCTTCTGTGCCTACACCTTGTGAATTGAGCATCAAACGCTCAGCGCAGCGGGTGTAGTCGCTATTCATTGTAATGACTGCTGACTGCGTGAATTAGTGGTTAAAGTGGAATTCTTGAGGTGGGGGAACTGTACCTGCACACTTGGGCCAACTGTCAGTGCATGTGGGCCCCTTGTTGACAGTTGTGCCCCCCCAGGTGATCATTGAACTGCAGAGTTTTTATTCTTTTACTAAAACAGTAAGATTATTCTGTTTTAATCGCTGCACCGTTTTGCGATAATTTTCCATGAACACGTATTAAGTAATCAATTTCTAGGCGTGCAGTCATTGCAGTGAACTGCATAATGCACTCTGGTTGAAAAACGATAAACCCTGTAATTACTTCACAGAAATAGCAACATGGATCTTAAAATGCACGTCTATAGCATACCATTGCGTTCCCCTGCGTCCTTTGGAATTTTGAGGTGGGGGAACGCCTCTGATCACGCGTTCCCCCACGTCCTATTACACTTTAACCACTGGCGTGAATTACATGACTGCCGCAGCAACATGAGATCCTCGCTACTGTCAGGCCGTCTGTCCGTGATCAGTGACCACACCATGTGCAGACATCAAAAGTGACAGTGATATCCATGTTCCCATGCACGCCCGCCGTGGCCACACAAATGGCGTGGACCACCCAGGTGCACGCGTGCACATGGGTGGTCCACATGATCCACTCCACGCCACGCACCTGGGTGGTCCGCTGCGGTGCATGGCAGTGACAGCCGCAGAGCAATTACATCAGCAAATACAGCTGGTGAGAACTGCCGCAGTCAGGCTCAATCGATCGAGTCCCGAACGAGTCACGGGAAATTTATTTCCCTCCCGGGAATTAACAAACCTGGTTGCTAAGGTGAAAAATCGGCGTTATCTGTTGAATAAGTAAGAAATTGGTGACGGCAAGTATTCAAAAATTTGGAATAATTGTGCTCGTTTTGAATCAAATACTGAAGTAACTGTTCAATTCAATTCGAAATTTCAAATATTCGCAAGCAGTAGGATTCTGTCCCCATTCCTGTGGGATTACCACAACTTATGTCCCAATTACTGTGGTTTTACCGCATGCAGCTGCCAACTCTGAACTCACTAGCAATATAAATCCAAGGACAAGCAAGCAGGTCGCTCACTCGCAGTTGTCCTTGCTGTCCTGCTCAATGCAGCAGTCAAGGTAGTCAACGACGATCTGTGGGAACTCGTCAAAACCAAACACCAGATGTTTCTCGTCTTTGAAACTGAAACGGCAAACATCACACCAGCAGTGCGTTGCGGTAGTCAAACCAAGCCAAGCAATCTTATGGCATTTCTTCTGTAGTGGAGCAAATGTCACCAATGACCTCTTCAATCTTCACTTTTGTGCACATATCACTCAGATTCCAACCCATTGTAAACGCACCATTAGACAGCAATGATGCTAGTCTAAGGCCGGGTTCACATTGATACGAGTATGAGTCCATGTACCCGTGAACGGGTTATGGTAAACATGAGTTTGCATCTATTCCAATAGCAGCCGTTCACAATAATACGGGTTCTGTATAAGAGCAGGAGATATCTCTTGAAACACGAGCAGTTTATGTGTACAGTTCCTCTTTTTTGCCATGAAAACAGCAAAAACGGTCGCCAGAAAGTTTTGACGTCAATAACTACATCATTATTATGGCGCACGTAATGTAACGTTCACATAACGTAATAGTGTCTACAGTATAGTGCAACGCTTGCTAACCCGTGCATACAAACATACATACACTGATACTCGTATCAGTGTGAACCCCGTCTAACAGCTGTACTTTCATAACCGTAGGATCTGATCTCGATCCAATGCACATAATAATGATGATAACGGTGACTTGCGCTGCGTCATCATCTAATGTTACAGTGCTCAACACTCTTCTCAAGTTCAGGAACAGTTCCAGTTGCTTGTCTATCCTGATGCCACTGCTGGTTCTTAATGTTCTGTAGAAGCCTCAACCCACACAAAGTACACAACACACTCTACCAAAGTCACGGCAACTCTTTCTTCTTCCTTCACGCACCAGACACTTCATAGCAAATAAACAATGTGATAAGTTCACACTGGCGCCGGCACCTATACGGCAGATATGGCAAATGCTGTGCTACTTTTCAGCTGATCGATCAATAAAACCATGGCCGACAACGCGTAGTGTGCCGCGCCACTTTTGGACTGATCCATGAATATGTTTTAACCAATTTTGAAACAATCGAGGTTAGTTTTATCAGTGCGCAGTGATCACGATGCAGCTGAGCGGTAAATGGTAAAACAATTAAGCTGTGTTTTGTATACAAATGGGAAACAGTAGGCTACGTTAGCAAACTAGCAGTGATTTTCGTACAAAGTATGGGAACACAGTAGGCTAAAAGTAAAAGACTGAAAAGCAGAAATGATATGAAATTGGTCCACAATTCGACATCGCAATTATGAAAGTTTCAGCTTCTGGGGGGGGGACTTCGTCACCCGACCCCTTACTGGCATTCTGCCCCTGGACAATGCATCACCCAGACCCTTTGTAGTTTGTCGTGCTACTTTCTAAAGTGTGCCAGCGCCTATGTAAGTTCAGTGACTTCTTCAACATATACAGAGCTGGAGAGAACATCATACCAGCGATATTCTTCTTCAGTCATACGCATGTGATAGAGAAACAGCATGTCGTCCTGGTCTGTCAGCCTCACGACAACCACCTAACAGCACAGTCGAGCACAAGCAATAGCCTCGGTCATTAAACACATAACGATTAATCATTGTTCAATTATGAGAACAATTAACGGTTATGAGAAAAACAGTTTTAACAAACCAAACCAATATACACAAGACATGAATACCACTTCACAATGCAGCGCTGCTCAGTGGTCACCATTGCATTTGCTACGATTTTGGCATCATTCTTCAAGCATTCCGACTTTGATTATAGTACTGCTGATAACTCTCATAGCATATGATCGACCTATATCAGCCCTGATAAACTCTTGCCGCAGGGCCGATATACCATAGCAATGGGCCTGATGTGGCATGACAACGGTCTGATTTACAGCTATGCGAAAGATCATTAACGCAGAGTGTAGCCTGAAATTTCCATACGGGCTGATATCGACATTAAAACTTAATATAATGCGCCGATATAATAACGGTCGTCTTATTGATAAGCAATGGTCTAGCAGATATGAATATCATCATCATTAAAACAGTTTTACTACCAATATACTGCATGCTGTTTGGCAGTCTCTAACCTCTCTGCCAATATTGTACACATATATTTCTGTAAACAATATCTATGACCAAGCAAGATGTCAGACCTTTCTACTGATGGGTGAAATGACATGTTCGATTTCCACCGTTACACACAGCAGCATCTTCCTGTGCATTTCAATGCAATTAAATATTCACGCAACTATTAGTACATATAATACCTGGTACTAAATATGACCACAACCTTAATCCTATGCTAACCTTATGCATAAGCTTACTAGGCCGCCAGACCCTAATGCTGCACTGCCTCTGTAGAAGATACACAAGCCACTTCTGATATTTTTCACAAAATAACTGCCGTAGTTATTCTGTCACGTGACAGAATAACAGCGGTAGTTATTTTGTCATGTGATAAAATAATTATCACCGTGACAGAATAACTACCCCTTCTCCTTACATTGATATTATTTATTTTATTCCTAACCCTGAACCATAGCCCTACCCTATCTCCTTACATCTTTTATACTTACATTCTTTATACTTTTATGC
>Ga0056114_1000554_pt1 | contig 13621 bp, 6 predicted proteins | sample WorMetHERISLAND1_FD_77005 | JGI IMG/M metagenome (GOLD analysis project Ga0056114, IMG submission 77005) | Marine gutless worms symbiont microbial communities from Max Planck institute for Marine Microbiology, Germany - Olavius loisae HERON... ...
AACCTATGTGATCACAATTCACCAACGTTACAGACAGACAGACAGACAGACAGACGGACAGACAGACGACATGCGATCGCAATACCGCGCTTTGCACTAAAGTGCATCGCGCGGTAAAAACTGGCCATCAAGACAAAAAATACTGCTTTCCGACGAAATTTGACAAAATTTAACAAATAGTGCGTTGTAAACTATAGCACAGTTGTTACATGAAAGCTCATAAATAGTTATCAAACTAGTAACACAAAATTCCAGTTTCCTCACATAAGTTGAAATTACGTACCGTTAAGAACGATGTACGTTGTGCTGTGTTAATACTTACAGTAAGTATAACGTCATCGAGTCATCAATATTATTATTGTTTTGTTACTAATTTTTAAATATTTTAATCATTTCCCGATAATAGTAAAAGCAAAAAGCATCGAAGAGTCTTTGCAAGATTTTGGTCATCAGTCCTTCTTCGTTGCCGGCCCAACTGTTTGGAACTCTCTACCGGTTGGTATCTGTAATCCAGTACTTAACAGCAGCGGTATTGGACAATCACTGATCACGTGCTGTGTGGCACATAAGAGCGCAGTAGAGAGGCTTCACAACGATGCGCTGTATAAATTCACTTTTGACATCGGCAGTGACATTCTACAACATCAGTTATTACATGACTCAGTGCCACAAAATCACTGAAACTTACCGCCTGATAGCCGATGAGCCAGCCTCATAATATCAACACATTTTGTAGTATCTTTTTCCCAGCCGGCAGTCAGTGTAGCACATGACAGGGCAGTTCTGTAATACTGTATCACCTGCATACAGTTACACACAACAGTAATAGTAATAGAAACGCCAGGATTTGCTTCGACAATGGCTTTCATCAACACTGCATATTTTTCTGTCGCTGGTTATTAACAAAGTTGTGCAATGAATTCTTGGCTGCCGTTTTAGCAGGCTAGCTGAGCTGTTCTTGACGCACTGTCATCAGGGATAAAATTGCTGGAGGGTTGGAGAGGGTTAACCCTGCCAGTAAATTTTTCGACCATCCCAATTCAGCTTAGGAAACTCTCTTGGATCAGTAAAAACCCCTTCTCAGTTGGACTGAATGCAATTTAAATATACGTATTCGTCTACAGTTGGCCGGTGTATCTGGGCTCAATAAGTGTATTTTGTTTACGCTACGTTTGCAGCCTCGCACACTGCTGCAATTATTGCACTATTGCAACGATAAAGTTATTATATCGTATTATTTCAAGTTATTTTATTTTTATTTTATTAACTTCATGAGAAAGTTGCTCTTTGAAACCACACGCTTAACAAAAATCGTGTTATTTTGTATCTCACAACCCTTCGTGGTCTCAATAATTCACTGGGGACTGGGAGGTAAGTTAGTTCACTCATGTCGGTCGTAGCGTGTTGTCGACTATCATGATTTTTGGCTCTGTATGGTTAACCCCCGAGTTAATTTTTTAGCAATTCAAATTCAGTGTCACATCAAAGCTGTACTGTGGATGACACAATTCATCAACAGTGACAAAGATAGTGCATCACATAATTTCTCCTGGCAACAGAAAATTAGCCAGCAATAAGACTATTTATACACAACAGCTGCACAGCAAAACAACTGCACATGAATTCGACATACTCTATCATGCAATGTGTCTGTTAATGATTCGTCGGCCGCCAGTAGTTCAGCATACAGTCGCCAGATGTCAGCACTGTTGGTGACTTTTGCCGCAATGTGACCAAACAGCTCAAGTAGCTTCGGTCGCAAACAAGAAGCTGGTTCTCCACTGGCATCGGCAATATTTTCAGTAACGGCACGAACCAGTACTGACAACACCTGCAAGATTAATGCATCATCGTCATAGATCTGCAACGTCATAACTCTTATGCTACGATATCACAACACATATAACATTAAATAAATAAAATCTTTGATTATGGACCATGCTCTAGAACAACACAGCAGAGTAATTAATGAAATAAATCATTGATCAAAGTTGTTCACTGTCACTGAATCCAGCAGTCCTGTCATTCTTAATTAATCCTCTCCAGGTCAACTCAGCCTTCCATCCCTCCAGGGCAAGTAAATAGAGTACCAGCCTTATTGGCTGGGGTTAAGGCAGAGTGTGTTCGCTTGTGTCAGGTGACTGGTAACACTGTGTGATCACATATGGCAAGGGACAGCACGTAGTTGCCATCGGGTTTCCCAATTTTAACTAATCATGGCTTGAAACATTAATCTTTATTTAATAGGAACTACACTCCTACTTGCTTAATTCAGGCGCTGCAGAGCTCCAGCACCTATTTGCCTATCAGTTATCACTGGCTTGGTGTAAATGTCTTCCACTTCACATCACCTCATCTAATCACTCTCAATCTTTCTCTCGTCAGCACGATCCTTTCATCAACTATCACACCATGAGTACAGGTGTAAATGCTCGTCAGTACAGGTATCTAGACAGAAACAGTTAATACAGTAACTGTAATAAATGACCCACGCAGGTGAGACACATCAGTAAGGTGACCGATCTAGCGTCATCTGCAAACTGACTCGGCTAAGACACTTGTTACACTCACAGGAACGTCGGTGTATTTATGTCTTAACTCCAGCAGCCGATGATAGGCCTTTATCGCTTCCGCAAACTCACCAACATCGACTGCAACCTAAGCAACACCAAACACTTTTATTACAGGTCTGTCTAAAGCTTCTTCACAATTATGGTAAAATGAACAAGAAAGCCCAGCTGTCACTGACCAACCCTAGAATCGTGAGGCTACCAGATAGTGAAAAAATCATGACTCTAGCTTTCTTCATTTTGACACAATACCGGCGTGTGACGGACAGACAGACAGACACGTTGCTCTCGCAAAGACCCGCGCTAGCATAGCATCGCATGGGTAAAAACCAGCTGGTTTAGTTTTTTCTAGCCACTGTGTTCACAAAATTGAAAACTGGAATGCAATGTATAGTCACAATGACCAGTAAATGATAAGAGATTACAATGATTTGCGCTGACTCAGTCTAAAAGAACGTAACCAACTTCAAAAAGCAACGTCAAACTACTGCGTAACTTACCGCCAAACAATTTTCCCAAACACGCCAGTTGTCATAATCACACTTCAGTGCCTCCTGGTACGTGGCGTAAGCACGAGGTCTACAAACAGACGAACACCTCATCAGAGTATGAGACGTGTCACAATCATTCTACAAAATATATACAATTTATTACAATATTCTGCAGTGTCACCTCAAATTTAGCAACAAAAGCTCAAAAACCTACTCGAAATAACCAGCCACCATCACACAAAAACGTATTCATATGAAAACAGCCTATCCATACTCAACATTAGAAATCTGCTATACACTGATTGTTATTTGCAAATACGATAACCAATTCTGATAGCCACTATACAATTATCAGCTATGTAAAATAAGTAAGTACGACTTCTACTTATACAGCACATCATCACACAACCTCTAGTGTGCTGGATGCTTCAGTACGTGCACCTTAAACAAATGTCTGTAACGAAAAATTAGAGGAATAATTGTGTACAAGTAAAATAAATATTGTTGACTTACTTGTTGCCAGCTTTTATATAAGCTGTCGCCAAATTGCTCCACGCTGCAAAATTCTGTCAAGCACAAAATACAGTGCAGAAATGACCCAAAGTTAGCATACCTCCCCAAAACAGCAGCAACAGATATTTACAAACTAAAAGGTTTAAAACTGACATCTTACAATATTGTGCTGTCCCAGATCCAGGGTTAAATTCAGTTAGAGTTTTTCTGATGTATGGGAGCAGTTTTGACCATGTGAGTCAACTGAGTTTCGGTGAATAATTCTGCATGTTTATAATCTTAAACGGCCAATAAACCACAGCTGAGCAACATTAATACAACAACTCAACTTAATAAAGAAAGAACCCCTGGAGCTCCTGGAAGATTTCGGAATCCTTAAACCATAAACGTAACACAAAACAGAATTTCACAATTATTCAGAAAAAACACATGTTGACATACACCATACACGTGCATGAGTCATAATCTTAAAAGTTTCCCAACTATTTATCTGCAAAAATGACTCAACACCGAACACTGCACAATTACTGTAGAATACAGTACACGGGTCTGACATAAAAGGCACAGAGATAAATTTGCACAGAATTTTGCAAAACGTAACGACAGCCAAATATAGTCTTTATAGTACCATCGAGACATCTATGGAACACACAGCAATAATGGGAATAAGATACAGGCTGTTGCTGAGTCCACAAGCCTGCATCAGTCTCTGTGGAGATATTATGACCTCCTCGGCTGGTGAAAGAATAGCTTGAGTTAGTGAGGAGCTGGAGTTGTCTGTGAAAGCCAACAGAACTGCTTATTCAACCTGAAAGAACCGCTGATTTACCAAACTTCATCCATGCTACTAATACTGCTTTCAGTGTACACTGTACAAGCTCAGCCTTGTCTCTACCACAGTACACCTCTGACAGGCGTTGACACACAACGCTGTGGACACTTGTTTCAATTCAATGGAAGGCAGATCAGTTAATACACACATCGTTGTCAAGGTTAACGCATCGTCGGAATGCAGTGGCAGCCAAGCTGAACTCTTCACAGCTTAACGCGGCACAACCATATGTAAACCAAACACCTACCTGCAGAGCAGACATTCATTCACACAAGCTTACTATCATGATCTCAGGCTTTACGAAACACCTACCTGAAGAGCAGATATCCATTGGCGCAAGCTTACTCACACAACCTCAGCATCAATCTACACTGATTAACTGTTAAAACATTTCAATAACTATTTTTTCAAAATTGTTACTATCTGCTTTATAGCAACTCAGTACTGCCTTCTCTTCTTTCAGCTAATAAAAATATATTTTACTCTTAAATCTTAATTTGTTAATTTTTGGGGGAAAGATAACAACTACGACTTAATTTTTAGATTTTCTGTTTTCTATAAGTTTTTTCTCTACATCCATAACTTCAAATCCAACTTTAATTTGAAAACACTCAAGGTCACCGGCATCACCATCTAACTACAAACGACACCAGCCATTTTCCACACTATCTTAAGAGCATCTAGTTATTTTCTGAGCTCTTTCATTGAAAGTATTTCCATATTGTCCACAAATATGAAAATCATTTCGTAACTGCCCCAGACTCCTCTTGCATTTCACACCATAAATATTGAATCTGTAGTGGCTCTACCAGGCGTGAAGGCGTCAAACTACCACCTGCATTTACCTCAACCTGCTCTCAAACACTCTAAACACAGCATGTAACTACAGTTTGTGCACAGTGCACAATTACTACTGTAACAATCAAGAGAGATTACTTGAAGTGGGCTCAGCTGTAGTGACTTGTCGAAATACTCCAGAGACTCACGAAGCTGCCACAATGCCCAATAACGACAACAATATGACGTTCATCGTTACAAATCACGAACAGAAAAATACGGCTAACAACTATGTATGTAATTCAGTGGTTTTCAAGACGGAGAAATTTTCAGTCCTCCAAACCACACTAAAGTATAAAACTGAAGTATAAAATGTTCAGCATCTATTCCCATATACAATTCTCCAAAACTAACCACATTACTGAGTTAGTATCAGATATGAGTAAACCACACATACAGTCAAAGGACGCACTGCTTGCATACAGACTTACACACAATAAATGTATTGTAGAAATGCATACATTTTAGCCTACAAGTGTCTCTCAGTGCTGTGTGGACACAATGCATCACAGCTGTTGTAGCAAACTCTCGACACAATCAACAGTGCTCAGATGTTGACTACTTCAAGCTCCCCAGCCCTGAACTTCAGTTCAACTTTTACAAATTTTACTGCTGGCATATTCCAATTTGGGTCCACTATTCAAAAGATCCACTATCCCGAGGGTCTGCAATTCCAAAAGTCTGCTGTTGTTCTCTGGGTCATCGGGAAACTAACACTAATCCTAACATTATCTGCTAACTCTACAAGGAGTCAAGACCATGCGCCTGACCCTAACCAAGTGAAGAGTAAATTAATTCAAAGTGAAGCAGTAGTGGACATTCAGAATAGTGTGCTGATACCCATATTTCACATACAAGATGTGTTTGTGCAGTCTAAGGACGGAAGACTCCAGTGACAGATCAATACAACTGTGCCATCAAGACACATGCTAAGAAAAATTGCCTGAGTGACAGACGTTATCAACAAGTACCACTTGCTAGTTCATTCGACAGACTGTAATTTCATTTTCAGTTCACATTTTTATAATGCTTTTTAAATTTCCTTCAACATCAAGTCGTCTGAAATCAGTAATTCACTTTATGACGATTTAAAAAAAACCGGCAGACTATGGGTCACATCGTCGATTCATGTCCACTAACACAACTCAGTGATGGCCTATGAGACTCCACAAGGCTGATGATGACGCAGTCAACTGGCTGAAAACCATGGCGGCAACAGCACACGCCAAACAATAATAATGTAACCTCTGTAACAATGTAACTCAAGTTTTTTTAAAATTAATGTTATTATCCATTGTGCTATTGTTATTGTTAACGCTAACCTTATTTGCACTTGTTTCATATTGTGTTTAATTGTTATTCAGCTATTCGGCTACTCAGCCGCAAGTGTGGAATAAAACTCAAGTGTCAGTGTCAGTAATTTCACTTCTATTTTTCATTATCGTTAACGAAAATAACATCACTTACATAATGACTGGATGTTCACCTGTGATTTGTTGAAGTAGAAGTAAGCGAGTGACCGCTGCGACCGAGCACTCCGTCCTCCCGACACTTCCCATGCATGATGGTAATGTTTAGGATCACCAGTCACGTCACCGAGGTAACACAGCAACGTCGATGTTTCTTTCTTAGCCAACTGATCTCGAATCAGCCTCTCTGCCTAATCAAGTTGACACAAGGAAGTTGTCGAAAACTAAGAGGTTTGTTAATTTATTAGCAAACTAATGACAGTATGTATGTATTGAACAAGTAGGTAAGCAACTATGTACAATGTCAATTGATACAGCACATCATCGCAGAATGTCTAATGCTCAAATCAAAAACCAAAATCACTTCAAAGCCGATTACTTCTCCAGAAAATAAATCACGCTGTTTTGGAGTTTCAACAAATGTACTGTTTCTAGAGAAAAAAAACTACTCCAAAATTAGACATATAAAAACAAGCTGACAAAGACTGCATTCCAACTGATATGCACAACCTGGGAATAAAGGCGTGTCCTCACCTTCTGCTGGTGACCAAGTTTGGCATAGCAAACAATGACATTTTCCCACGACTGAAGCCGCAAGTAGACCTCAAGTGCAGCACTCACTGCACCAATATCGTCCAACAGCTTGCCAAGTTCTTGCTGTAATTCACATTAAACAAAATTTGAAAACGAATCTCTGTCTTACATGTATAATCTATGAAATATGTGACGTATAAAAATACGTGCATATACTCAACAATCACCTCAATTTACTTAAACACAACATACACTATTACATTATTCAGATGACACATAAATAAATACAATAAAATTACAATGAACAGTAACTAAGTCCTGAAAAAAAACAAAATTAAACATATTTATTATTTAATTTGATTGCACTTTAAAGAACTGCAATCATTAGTTAATTAAATCCATTTCAGTTGAGGCACAGAAAACAATACAGAATCATACCTCGACAGACCATCTCGGTGGCAGTGAGACACAGTGGACAAGTGGTAAGCGAATGGATGCCGGATCATCATGTCGTGTAAACTGGTTCACCAATTCCTGCAATAAAATGTACATGCTACAATAAATTTAACAAGACATTTCCTATGCTGATCTATTCACTGTGTAGTAAGCATGGACAGTCCACATATCAATAATACATTTGACAGCATGTTGACCCATAAATACGAATGACCCCAAGCTGGTACTCATAGCAGTGGAATAACAGCATTAACAAAACCAGTAAATGAAGTCTCCAGTGGCACAAAAATGCTGATGCCTAAGTCTGTCCAGCCAATTGAATGTCAGCTGAAGAAGCTCTCATACATTCCATGCCTTCATGTCTATCAGTGTGTAATTGTCACAGCACAACATGATAAAACAATTCATATTGTTTCCATAACTTAACTAGTAAAAATGGCTCACTAAGTTCACATCAATATGCTATTAAATAGTTCTTAGACCATGTAGGCCTGCTTGAACAGATGGATGGTTAGGGTTTTACAGCATTTTGGTACAAGTTGCACCATTGTCGTCCCTCTTCTGTAATTTTGTGTTTCAATACTGTACGTAATTAAATAAGTAAGCAACCTCAATCTGTGCCAGTGAGCGCTGGAGGCGACGTGCACTGGACTTTTCCCACTGAGACCTCAGCAGCAGTGCAGTAGCTTGTACACACCAGTTCTGTGGTTCGGCCAACACGCGCTGCAGTGAACGTATCAACAATCAGAACTCTCTCGAATTAGTCATTTTATCAGTATCCATCAAAGTAAGCAAGTGCCTCATGACACTGGACAAGCCATTCACCTCTGTTACTAATCATAACATTCACCACTGTTACAAGCGGCATAATTTGGTACCAGCTAAATGAGCCAATAGGAAGTCTGATAATGGCCCACAATACAAGAGAAAATTTTCTATAATATCACTGAGAAGAGTCACCATACAGTTACTCCTTAATGCACACATGGACAGCTTTTGTAATAATCAGCCACTTATATTAAAATTATTACAAACGTCATAGACATTTGGCATCATTTGTTATCTGTAATTGCATGACTCAAATCAACATTTTTAACATGGAATCATAATATTTCACCTGACAGTATTAAACTAAAATTGACCTTTGTAGGTACAATATAACTTGGTGTAGACTTCTTATGGTGGTTATATTTTTAGTTCTCACAGGTCAGAAGTCTGTTTTGGTTTCATGTGACACACTAAGCAGTATTTCCGCCAATTATCGTAAGCATTAATCAATCTTATTGTACTGTAATGTGTATTAAGCAGCAATGGCAAACGACCCTGGAAGAAGTCTTTGTTTTCCAGCTTTACTGTAATAAAAAGACACCTGGAGGAGGTCCGGGGAGATTGTGGCATCATTAAACAGTCACAGTTCACAGTTCATTCCTCACCAAAACATACCAGACAATACAGCTAGGACAGACAGTGTCGATGCAGATAAAAACACATAAAACAAACATAGAACAGAACGTTAGAATTATTCAAAAGAAACACACGTTGATGTATGCCATGAGTTGCTCTTGTACAATGCCAGCTTGTCCGTCACTCTCATGTGTCTTTCTGTGATGATGGCTGTGAAACAAACACAAATAGAAACACGTCAACTGATCAATCACGCACACACAAACAAACACTCTTCAATCTGTTTTATTAGTCAACCTCAATCCACTAATCATTCCCAGAAACCTCTCCAGGTAAAAGTTTGTGTGGATTCATGAAACAAAGTCTTTTCAGGTTACGTCTACCAACCAACAGTCTGGATGCATTTAAACAAATGAAATATCAACGACTAAACACAGTTATCAGCTGCCATCTTAAGATGCAGTGACTACCACAAGAATAAGCTCTCACTCTTAGGTACAAGATACAACCAAACTACTAGAATACTGGACACACACTGGTTAGGAAAATTTCACACACTTCACAGTTACTACCTCAATCCTTTGTATTTGGATGACAAACACTTATTCAATGTTGTACTATTATCTATCGGCCAGGAGTCTGGGAGTGGTTTAGAAGGCACTCCGCACAGTGCATGGGCAGCAAGCATTATGTCACGGCACAACCATTAAACTCATGCACAAACAAGGGTGATCAAATTTCAGCAACTACTGCTTTGTTGACAAACAAGTATCCAAACATCAAGTACAACTACAAGCCAGTACAAGTACAATCACAGCTACTGACCAAAAACAATTAAACACATGAACAAACAGGTACTAAACTATTTCGAGAGAAGACTTTTATGATATGACTGGGACAATAGAATGACTGACCAAAGTGCAAGAAGCAGCGCCTGTTGAGTGCCAGTCAGTGACGTTGTCAACTCAACTGGCTCCGTAACACTGATGTTTTCCAACACAGCTTCATCATCCAGTCGCATGTTCTTAGCACACACACATTCATTTAATTTAACACAACCAAAATAACACTCATCATCATCATCATTTCTGGAGTGCTCCAGCAGTCTTCAGAGTGGATGATTCTGAGCCACGTCAATTGCTTCATAAAGAGAGAGGTTACTGGAAAGCTGAAAGGTGCTGTTACTTGGTTGTCAATCTCAGATCATCACTCTGTACATGATGACACCATGTACAATGTTGCAACAAGCACCTGGCTGATCAGGTTCAGCAAGCACCGTGTATAAAATGTGTGGCACAGCATCAGAAGAGCATCACACCTTCGGCAGTAGGTTTTGTTGCACTTTTGTACAATCGTTACAGCCATGTGCCACTGTTGTGTCGTCATCGACAGCTGTCACCTGTAAGACAAGCTGTGAAATGTCTTTCTGCTGAAATCTTGTTCGTCGGCCGAAAATTCCTGAATTAACAAGACACTATAGGCGTGATTTCAGTAAGTTAAACAACTCAAAATATGTTTGTGTTAGACACGGTTGACTTGTTCGTCAAACACAAACATGTATGTGGTTGACCATAAACAGATTTCTGCAATCACAAATGTCCGCGAACACAAACAAGTTTCAGCTGTTAACTTAACAAAATAACGCCATAAGTCAGACACAACAAGAATGACTCACAGACATGGTACCTCACATTGTCATGATCCCCATCAAGTTAAATTTCACAATGCCACTATCACTACCCAGACAAAATGTACAACATTCCAGAATGTCTTGAAAAGAAAAACAGAGATTAAACACAAAAGTATGCCTGTCATCATCAAACAAATAGATCAAGACATAGCGATTGGCGACTGTCTGACCTGTCAAGTGAATGTCCAAACCAGACAGTTTGAGAGCTGTATCGAAGTAATCTCTAGCCATAGCTGACTCATAGTAGAAGTACAGCAGATGTCCTGCCTCCAGATGAAATTCAATAGGAATTCTGCTGCGACCCGACACTCCAGAAAACAGTGATTTGCCCTTCACTTGCAGAAAGCACAAATAATTAGGAACTGTTAATGATGACTCACAGTTATGTATCAAGTAAAGGGTTCCTACAGGTCTTCGACATTCATATTCCCAAACTTTTCCAGCTTTTTTCCGGTCACGGAGTGAAAGTTTCTAGTGCAACTTAAACATCACAATCCAACATGATAAACCAAAACAATGCCATTTTACTGAAATGTAAACCTGCGAGATCACAAATTACTTTCAGTACCGGTAAATAAGTAACAACTTCCACAGTACCTTTTAAAAACAACAACAGTGATAAGCACTGCAAGTGTATAGTGTATGCAGGTATTCTTCTTATGTAGCCCTGTCACTCATTTTCTATGACTTTCCCGACTTTTGTAAATTTTTTCTCTAACCAAACAAAAATGCCCTGACTTTTTTCAGTTTTTGCTGCCCCATAGGAACCCTGACATCCTACTTTTTGCACAAAACTTATGAATATAAATCATTATTGAACACCCAATACTACAAATTATACAAAAGTACTCGAGCAGACACATTATACAATACTAGTCCAACACATCATAATTGTAATATTACACATTACAAAATTCTCAACCACTATAATTACAAACAACAATAGTCTGGGGCCAAATTTACAAATAATCTAAACATTTTTGTAAGTTTCACATAAGATCTTCTTAGCCACGGTATATCCAAATTATGTAAAAATATAACAATTAATGAGCTTGCAGAGATTCTTCATGACAATTTCTCTAGTATAAGACAGAAATATAATCAGATTTTTTTGTAAACTGGAGGACAGCAATTTGGAATCAATGATGAGATAAGAGCAGTATGGATGCAGACATCAGTATAATCAACTCACAATAAGTGAGCAACTCAAGAATCTCGGACTTCAGCAACACTGAGCGATCGTCAATTAACGCTTGTTGTGCCGTCAACGTTCTCAGTTGCCACAATTCCAAGGACTGAACACAAACAAGCGCAAAACTTAACTCTCGTTGTCGAATCCGTCTTGAAAATGATAGAAAAGACAAAATGGTTATGTATGCTGACATGACGATGATATTTTCAAAGTCTGAAATGTGGCAATGTATCAAGCTGCAGTAGCAACAATAACAATCACTTCCACTGATGCGCACACTGGATTCATTACGTGAGTGATGCGTCAAATATAATGTCAAAAAAACGAACCTGCAGATCACAACTAAACTCGTTGCACGACACCAACAACAGCTTCGCGAGCAGCAGATAGAAAGGATGACAAGACAGCTGATAGACATCAGCAGCATCAGTGCTCAACAGCTTGTGAATGAAATCAACCTGCCACATTCACATCAATCAGTGAGGCAAGTTCACAGCCAATTTGCTAGTGTGATATTATATTATTATATTCTTTATTAAATTCACCCATCAAGGCAATAGATTTTAACTTCAATAATTAACCTTGTGTTACTGATCAAGTGGTATTATCATCTGGTATTCACTTTTTCTCGTCAAAAATTCATCACCAATTTCAGTTCTGTTTGTATTGTTTGAGAGATATGCGGACGATGCACTAATCTAAGGAGAACACACGATCCACCGAACATCGGATTGGTCCGACTCAGCAATATCCAGCAGCAAAACTTACCTATGCCTCTAGCTCCTGGTGGGGTTTCACCACTGCATCGGACCGGCAACGCCTTGAAGGTTTTCTGTGTCACGGCTGTCGGCAAAACCTGTACTCTACTGACAAACCTTCTATAACCCAAATTGTAGAAGAAGCTGATGAAAACCTTTTTAATAGCATCAGATATAACACATCTCATCTTCTCCACCAGTTTCTACCTAGACGAACTGAATCCAGTTACAGCTTGCGATCCAGACCCCACAACTTTGAACTCTCTCATATCCACTATGACAGAAATTTTATTGACCGTATGCTTTTTTTATCCATATCACAACGCGTAACGAGTTATCCTAGTTATACTGACATTATATTGACTCTATTGTGTATCTTATTGTCAACTTGATGCGTTTTGTCATCATTTTAATAAAGCTCTTATGTATGTATGTATGTGACAGATCGGCGGTTCAGTACCAGCCTAGTACTGACAGGCAAGATAAAAAGTTTAAGTGTTGGGTTACACGTAGGTCGGTGCTGATGCGGTGGCGGTGTCTGTGAAGGGGAAACAATGCGTCTGCTTTAGAGACCGACCGCCAACATGGCTACACCAACAGGTCGGCTTGTGGCTTGTGTTTGCTGCTTAGTTGTGGGATAGGGGACTACATTGTGTTGGCATGCTACTGAACCGACATTTTACTTTGCAACTGGTAGAGAACACACCGATTCGTATTCTGGTACTGAATCGGAGCCGATTCTGGTGGATCGGATTTTTACCGATCCACTACAGATCGGTCTTCCGATCCATCCACCGTTAGCCATCTGCTCAGCAGTCACGTCGATTAGCGACGCCCCTGCTGTTTACAGGCTATTAAACACTCCCGTCGCCGTG
>Ga0056114_1000555_pt1 | contig 13620 bp, 9 predicted proteins | sample WorMetHERISLAND1_FD_77005 | JGI IMG/M metagenome (GOLD analysis project Ga0056114, IMG submission 77005) | Marine gutless worms symbiont microbial communities from Max Planck institute for Marine Microbiology, Germany - Olavius loisae HERON... ...
AGCCATCTCAAGACTGAACTTTTTTGCAGGGCGTATTGCGTTGACTCACCGTAGCACGTTCGTGATAGCTTGCTATAAGAATGGGCGAACATAAATCACCTTACTTACTTACTTACTTACTTGGTGAAGTAGGTTACGTACTGATAGTAGATATGCATTATGGTAAATTCTAATGATAAATCTGTCACTTCAATTCACTACATTTGTCATATTCTTCTGTAAAACAGGACATAAGTGACAGATGAAACCACAAGTGAAAATTGAGAACCTAAACCTCAGCAGCAGTTGTAAGCCTATAAACGATGGGTCACTTTAACTTTTGACTTAGCTTTTTGCTAAGCTTTTCGCAGAGCTAAAGTTCGGTCTAAGTACAGACTTAAGTGAAAAAGTAAAGTGATTTCGCTGAGCGAAAGTCTTAGACCCAAATTTTGGTCTAAGTACATACTTAGACCGAAATTAAGCCGAACTAACTGACTTAAGTCGGTCAAATTTGCAAGGAAGAGATAGCTTAAGTCACTTTACTTTTTGACTTTACCTCAGCGAAAGTCTAAGTCCAAAGTTAAGTTGAACTTTGGTCTAAGTCCGGACTTTAGCGTTCAGCTTAAGGTTTCGCTCAGTGAATCGCTGAGCAAAAGGCTAAGTCAAAAGTTAAAGTGACCCAATGATCTGCCTACAAAACCAGCACACAATATCGCAATGTTTCGATCAACCGCCACAAATCCGTCGTTCAGTGCCGATGAACACGTTCCAGTCACTGACTGTCAGCCTCACAGACTGGACTATTGTAACGCAGTACTGGTTGGCCGGCCTTCCATTCTACAAACTGCACTGCAGCAGACTGAATATAAGATCGCCGTGCTGATGTACAACATGGGAGTGCATCTGGGACCATGGTTTATCATCTCTGATCTACCAGGTTGATGGACATTGCGTTCTGCAAGCACCAATCGCCTGCTGTCAGGCTCTCCACTTGCTAGTAGCTGGGCGTTCCCAGTTGCTGGTCCACGTATCTGGAACGCTCTGTCAGAGGAGACTGAGCTCAAGCTCAGTCACTGACGTCGTTCTGTCAGCGTCTCAAGTCATGGCTCTTCAGAAGATCCTACCCAGACCTCTTCATCTGAATCATAAACTGGCCGACTGCCTTACTGTTTTAACAGTTTGCCTTTAAGTAGCTCTGCTATTTAGGGACTTCATGGTTGATTGACTGAAGAGGCGACTTCAGCATCTGGATATGTTTAGTTATTCAGCCAGTGATTGCCAAGCAAGTGACATGTACACCGTGTCTCAGAAAAAAATAAGCAAAATTATTTTTTTATAACTACGTCAAACTTCCACCAAATCTGACAAATTCTGACAGAAAAATGGCGAACAGTCTAAAATTATATGAGATGCACTCATTTTCCACCTCACCTAACTTATGTTAATGCACTACCATGTTAAACGCAGATGTTCCAAATTGTTACAAAACGCTGTAATTTAACTTTCAAACGACTTAATTAGCACACAATGAACTGAAATATGGTTTATTTAGCAGAATTATAATTTTGTATAACAGTTTGTTTCAGAATTGTCAGAATTTGTGCTCTTGTCCAGTTTTTGGTCCTGAATTCTCTAAGAAAACGGGTAGCAGTGTAACCTTTCCACTGTCATAAATTTTTGATCCTAATCTTATCCTCCTTTGAAAAAACCATTTTGACGAAAATTTATCAGCTGTTGTACACTTTCAGTGTAGAATATTTAAGCGTTTAACATTTAAACCACATAATAATTAAATCGCGGTGCATTCTGTTGAATTGATGATGCAAATGTGAGCAATCTGATACGAATAATTAGGCCAGCGTTATGTGACATTTTGGATGATCTGCGTTTAACACGGCAGTGCATGGACATGAATTAGTTGAGGTGGAAAATGAGCGCACCGCATATAATTTTAGACAATTTGTCATCGATGTGCCAAAACTGGTCAGATTTGGTTGAAGTCTGACACAGTTATAACAAAAATAATTTTGCTTGTTTTTTTGAGACATGGTGTAGTTGACAAATGCAGTACTCAGTACAGCTCTCAATGTCACATCAAGGTATAATTTGCAGCAACATGTAAATGCCATTCAGTGCACGCAGAAATCAACATGGCTCTTACAGTCACACTACTGATACATATCTCTGTCTGTTTGTGTACTGTGTGTACGAGTCTCAGAATAATAATAATAATAATAATAATAATAATGTGTGAGTTGCTATCAAACCTCGTGTGGAAAGCCGCTCATGATAACACTGTTGCGTGCCAGTTCACACATGTCGGCACTACTCAGCTTCCATACCTGAGCCGCAATACTGTACTCTTCCATCAGTGGCTCCTACAACGTCACCAACACACAACATTACTGGCCAACTGTGACAAGACTCAACACTCCTAGTCCAGTCCTCACAACGGATAAGACAAGACAGCTTACAAAATACGACAACAATTTGGCAAAACTATGAAGAGATACAGGAATACACAGCGGCAGACCATAGAAAATGTGAAGACCAAATATCGTCCGAAAGAAGACAGAGAACTGATTAAAGAAACTGTCCTTGATGTAAGAATTTACAGAAGACACCGTTTCACAGGAAATGGGAGCTGGTGAGTAACAGCAAACTGGATTGAAAACAGTCATAGTGAGTGTTGATTTCTTTGGTTAATCTGCGGTGATCTGAAACAAGGACCAAATAAATTTGTTGTCACTGCTCTGTCTCATGCTTAGATACGCAAACACAGACTTGGAAGTTATGGAACTTGTAATGTCCAAATCACGTTCACAATTCCATCAGATAAATCATACAATTTGTCTCACTAAGTCAAACATACTAATGGCTGAGTGAGTCCAGCACAATAACATCTGAGTAATCTGTCCAGTCCTCCAGCTGTCTGCAGGCATTATAATAATGATAATGCACTATAAATATGGTCTACATTTCACTCTGGCAGATACGTGAAGGAAGTGACAGATTATACTTCATGTCAAAGTGGTCGCAAAAGGTAACAAAAATAAGAACATAAACTGTGTTTGGTTTGCAACTGGTGGAAACAGACCTTGGTAAAGTGAAACTGAAGAGGGTCGTCGGTCGACAGCGAGACAAGTAGTCCCCGAGCAAAGAACTCGCTCATTGGATTGCGGTGATAACTGAGAAACAGCGAATTGTTGCCGAGCGGAGACATGGCAACTCCGATTTGTGCAATGTAGTACAGATACTGAAGAACTGGACTCTGTAAAGATACATACGTTTTCATTTCAGTTCATTCAGTAACACACATCACCAACATGAGTTTATGCTTTGAAATTAATTAATGATTGGCATGTATCACATTAACTGATGTATTCTTTCTGCTTTTGATAAAGGAAGTTCTTCAAGGTCTGCTTGCACCTTGTGTGTAAGACTTGACAACATTTGCAATAGAATTTTTGACAGGCAGCACTTCTATTCCAGTTAACTGTTATATAGTGAATTTGCCGGTACTCTCTAAAAGATAACAAAAGAAAACTGTTAAGTCCTAATCTCAGTTGAGTTGGGTCGGGTGTAACGTCCGACTCAACACATTATAACTGGTCATTTGAGAGATGACCAACCCAGCCAATCACTTGACTGATACTAAACAAACAAACATACAAACACTAAAGTAAATGAAACTAAAGCCTGGTTTAATGGCGTATTTTGTGCCATCCTTACAGGAAACAGATCAGGCCTATCCAATAGCTGCTGGGGACCACCGGGGCCGTATGCTTTAGATTCCTAGTGAACAATATTGGGCTTTTGGAATAGCAGACTCACATCAAGAACACTGCTAGAAGATCACAACAAGGAGACAGGCGTTCGACCTTGCGTAACAGCAAGCCATGGTTGATGTTCTGCCCAGTCATGAAGCCTGACACAAGATGATGAACTGGTCCAGCTTCACCGCAGTGAGGACGCAGTACCAGAGGGTTCAGCCCTCGAGCACTGGACAGACAGACACAACAGCAGCTTCACCGCAGTGAGGACGCAGCACCAGAGGGTTCAGCCCTCGAGCACTGGACGGACAGTCACAACAGCAGCTTCACCACAGTGAGGACGCAGCACCAGAGGGTTCAGCCCTCGAGCACTGGACAGACAGACACGACAGCAGCTTCACCGCAGTGAGGACGCAGCACCAGAGGTTCAGCCCTCGAGCACTGGACGGACAGACACGACAACAGCTTCACCGCAGTGAGGACGCAGTACCAGAGGGTTCAGCCCTCGAGCACTGGACAGACAGACACAACATCGGCTTCACCGCAGTGAGGACGCAGCACCAGAGGGTTCAGCCCTCGAGCACTGGACAACAGGCACACCAGCAGCTTCACCGCAGTGAGGACGCAGCACCAGAGGGTTCAGCCCTCGAGCACTGGACAACAGGCACATCATCACTCAGAAACAGAGGAGTGTAACAGCAGAGAATACTTGTAAGTCACAAATATAGCAAACACTATTGACAACAGACCACGAAACTCAGTATGCTGCAGTGTTTAGTAATAACAACAACTGTATGTTGCCAGTAGAACAGCTCTCAGCAGCATTGAGGCACACAACGACCCAGCAACATCACTGATGTGTTACCGACATGCCATGTCGATACAGACATCATTCACATACGCTGACAGAATTCTGTTCTTCAAGAACTCTCCTGTTCTCCAATAATTGAGAAATAGGTCGTCGACTCTGACTGCTTATTAACAAACAAAGTCACGTAATCAAATGTCAGACATTCCAGGGTTACTACCTGCATGAAGACAGTAAACGTCTACAGTAATAGTCTGCTGAATGCATCAAACTTCTCCACTACTTTTAACCAATTTCAGTTGACAAACTTCCACTTGTGTACCACCTACAGCGTCCTTCCAGCACAGAACTTCTCAGACTTATACATTCGAGTCCGGACTCGAGTCCATTTTTGCCAGACTTGGACTCGGACTTGCAAGTTTTTTTCTGCAAGTCCTTTTCAAGTCCACTTGTACCTTAACAATGAATAGCAGAAACTGTCGGAAATAATGTGCGTCATTCCGAGAAACATGAATTAAAACCTGACAGTAGGTTTTCAGCAATGGGGGATTGCGCTGCACCCGAATTGGGCAAGACTGTCTAGAATGTCTGACAAATTGCTCTCAGAACTGGTGTTCGCAAAATGCAATGCTAGCCTATATGAGTGAAACCTTGACGTTATTGCTTAAACTCCCAAAGGGGATGTGTGATTATCAGTAGGCTACGTCATTAAGACTCGTGCTAGTTCTTAAACAGTCCAGTGTTTTGTGTTAATGAATCTGTGTGAGAGATTTTTAAATAGGTAATCAAAACATTTTTTTGGCAATCCTGTCATTTTGTGTTTGTTAGAGTTAAATCGTCCAAATAAGTTAACCCGTCGGATTTGCATCAACTAAATGTTCATTAGGTTTGGGCTTGGACTCGGACTTGAGGGTAGTGGACTTGGACTTGGCTATTGGTGGACTTGATACAAGTCTGGAACTTCTTCATCCAACCATTTGTCCCTTCCATTCTCACCTCAAAACATGTTTAATCAACATGTTTCCTATCATTGCTTAGCAACTGTCCAATACAGCCTATATGACAGCAGTGAACAGTGATGTAAGAGTCGTGAGCAGCTCACTCACCAGCGAAGCTGATTCAACACAGTCAGGTTGGCGTACATGTAGTACAAATAGTAGGCATAAGGCGGGTTCTCATCGCTCGTCCACTGCTCCGGAGTCGCAACATCGTTGTGGAACATAACATGCTCCAACTTTGACTCATCGTCAACCGAGTCCAACCCCGTCACCTTCCAACACAAACACAATGTCAACAAACTATTGACATGAAGTGTACTAACAAAACAATGTAAGATAAAAAATAACTAAAAACAGCCCGCATGGCCCTCAGGAGCTGTACAATAGGCCAAATATAGTTCCTGTCATATGGTGCGGAACAGTAGAAGGCCTCAAAATCAGGTTTTAGTTTCATTTACTTCAGTTTGAGCAAATGCTGGTAGCATTCTTGTCTGGTTGTGGAGATGTTTTGTGTCATTCGTGGTTTTTGTTAATACTGGTTGAGAAGGCTGGGTGTTCTCTGTTCTGCACCAGTCGAGAGACTGGCTAGGAAACATCCTCTTTCAAATGACCTACCGGTATAGTGTGTTGCATTGAGTGACACAATAATCCCTACTATAACACAGTAAATACATTAAAGGCATGAAGTTATTCACACAAACTGCAATCTACAACAAAAACAAACAAATGCTGGCTGTGATAATGTTATATTACAAACTGTCACTCATGTGTTATTACTAAACCAAAGCAAACCACAAACTAGCTTGAAGAAAGTCATAGTAAATAGGCAACTGAATCAAATATGTTCATTTAACTCAGGTGTAAACAATAAATTCACTGATTTAGCAAAAACAAAATATAAGCAAATCAGACGGAATACTGAGTATAGTTTAAAATATGTAAACAAAGCATCAAACGTGCTTACATAGTAGAGAAAGCAGTGAAGTTCTGGGTGACTGGCAGGATCATTGGTGACTTCAAACAATGGCACAAACAGATTGTTGACGATCTGCTGAAAGCTCGTCACCAAACCACTCAACTTGTAGATATCACTAAAATTAATAACAAAGAATACATCAACATTTTAACAGTTTAGTCGCCCAAGTCGAGTGAAAAGGAGGCTATCTGGTGCAGCTATTAACCAGAACTTATACTGAGCCATAGTTAACAACTGAATCAGATCCATCAACTACATACCACTGATTACACCTGGCGCTTTCCATACAACAAAAGACTAAATATGCATTGTTGAAAATCAAAAGTACATCAGAATTCGATCATTCATTTCTATTCCAACAACATGCTTTGCCTTATGCGTGAAAGATGTTTTATACATAAATGTACTTAAAGAATGAGAGTGTCACTGGTCAAACAATGCAAACTCACAAGAGACGTGGCACTTGTATAAGCCAGCGGACGTTGTCCGAGTAGACGTCATGTCTGATTGCCCATTTTGCTAAGTTGTCCCACTCGTCAGCTGAACGCCCATATATCGACAACCGATACTCGGCATTCTGATACTTGCTGTCGTCCAAGTCATACATCACCTCCTGCCACATGCCACACGAGCATCAAAGTGTGAGACTGTCGTGTCACTTCACAACTGATCGAGACATGTGACCGAGACTGAGTCCTTTAGAACAATTAACAGCAGAATTACATTATGGATACAAAACAGACAACTGTATCTCACTGACATGTACATCTAACCCACATACAAAAATACTAACAAAAGTTCAGAATGCCACAATCAACTGCTGCACTACCGACATGCTTATCAGTCATTTTTGACAGTCTTGGCATAATCGACGATACACACATAATGCAAGCTGAAGAAGTCCGAGGTGACAGCAGATGTCATTAGCAACAGTGTATCAGTAAAGCAATGTAATGATGAATCAACAGATAAAAGGATGAACTAAGTAATAGCAGAACAGATCTATCAATGAAGAATCAACATGCTGCAATAACTAATCAATCAATCAATGAGTGCTTGTACTACAAATATTCACTATCAGCATTCACCTTCAATAATTCAGCAAAATATTGACCCTCCATGAAGTTGTCCGTCTTAATGAATATCTCCCGGAGTCGACTTTCACCAACCGGGTTGTATTTAGCATTGAACTTGTCAAAACGATGAAACGTGTTTCGATCCTGAAAATGAACCACCGACCCCCAATAACACAGCAAGCACTTGGCTGTAAGTCAGAATAAAAATGATACAAGTGAAAATATAGATTATAAACTAAATAAAAATATAGTACAACACACACATGACAGAAGCATCTAATACTATTTGTCAGTTATTGCTCTTTATAAAGGCAGGAAAACTATTAAACTAATTAGCATTCTTGCAGATTACTAGTAATTCATCATATTAAGTCTGCAAACCAAGATCATCACCATTCAGAAAATACAGACTTGGATAAAGTCATGCTATTACCAAAACACCTCTATATTAAAATACACTGAAGTCCTACCTAATACTAAGTAAAGTGTTTTTATGCCACTTTATATTTTAATCTGCATGAAAGCAGAGGAGTTCTGCAGAGCAGATTTGCTGTTAATATATCATTTCTAAGTTATGTATTACATTCGTTGGTTATAGTTGACCGGATTTAAACACACTATATAAATTCTTTTAAGGTTGTTTCATAGATCCATGTGAATTAAGAATATTTATTTCTCTTTCGAAGATTTCTAATTTCTAAGAAGTACCTCAACCTTATTAGGTATATGGTTCTCTTTGAGTAAAATAAGAGAAATTAAGACATTTATATGATATTGTACTCTTAGGGTTTGAAACTCCTGACAGATCTATTAGCCATACGGTTAACATGGTGATACACACTGGGGCTACTAGATTCCTAGATGGTAATATGCCTGCCCCGTATGATAAGGTAAGGGCGTGTTGAGCTTGTTTTTTGTAGCCCTCATCTACACAAAAATGTACACTACAAGAACGTGGATATAAATAAGGCTAGCAGTTTACGTGGTGTGCCTGTTTACTCCCAGCTTTTGCTGATACTGACTGTGTCAATCCATGAAAAGACCGAGTTGTTCCTCTAATGCATCTAATGCATAATGGTTTGACACAAAAAGGCTGATCACATATTGCAATGTCGTTGGCTGTGAACCTATCCAGTACTAACTGAGCACAATACGGACTAACTACATTGATTGAGACAGACCAACGTCTTATCACAAAACACAGCACATCAGACGTCGTACCGCATGTACATCGAGCATGTCGACATTGAGATCATACGCTGTGAGATGGAGACTTTCAAACACCTGTACATGACAATACAATATGTCACATAAAATGAAACCAAAACACTGTGAATCAACTAGAAAGCTCCGCGATCGCGGACAATATGCACGACGCCATGACAGACATCTGTCGAGAGCATGCACTGTGTATGCAAAAACGGACCAGAACTATCTGTCAGACCCGAGTTGACAGGCTGAAAGATAAGTCGCTGAGAACAAAATCTAAGTAAAAGAGGAGTGAAATAACTCTGGCTGTTGTATATCAGAAGGAAAGGATTGTAAATTGACAATAGTAAGTGGGATAAGTGCATTTGACCGGTAAATGATAAAGACCTCTGTGACGGCACATATGAGGGACATGCATCACCCTCACACAGTGAAGTGAAGTCGGACATTGACTGGACTGAACTGATCAGATCTCAAGTGTTATAACGAGCAATCCTTGTGGAAGTGATAGCAACACATATGCTCACATCAAAAATTCACACGGAAATTGTTTACAAATTAGCAGTCGTACATAGTTCTGCAGTCAGCCTACAACAACGATATTTGTGGTCGTCCATGCCAACCTGTTTGAGTGTCATTGGGCCGATGCTGCGGTCCTTACAGACAACGTCGTCCTGATGTACCCTCATCTTCTTCTTGATGAAGCGCAGCAGATGCTTCTGATTCATACATGACGCAGCGTGGACGTGAGTGTCAACCTGACGAGTCACACCACACGTCAACCACATCTACAACTCTCACGACGTGGTAAATGTGTTAACAATTCGAGACTGGTGTCTTCAAGAGTCAAGTGATGTTAATATCGATTTTTTCGTCAATCCGGATATCGAATTTTGAAATCCGATACACATCCGGATATCGGTTCCTGGTTCCCACGTAATAGGCCTACGTTGGCGCAGTTATTAGCTTAAGTGAATAGTCGTCCGTCGTCCTGCTGCCGGTGTCAGACCTATAAGCGCTGGTCAGATGCGGACTCAGATCTGCTGATTTTTGCGGATGTGGACGGTCCACGGATCCAATTTTCATTTGCCATGTAGTACTAATGAAATAAACAGCCAAGCTTGGGTAAAATGTATCTCGCTGAGCAACCGAACATGCAAGGCTGCAAGCCCGCGTGGCGTGAGTGAAAAAGGCGTCGGTCGTTGATAGTGTTAGATGTAGCGACTGACAGCAACGCGGTGGTGATGACGCGTCGCTCCCTCCGTGATCACTCGCCCCGCCACGACCATCACATAATCACTATATCAGTCAGTCGACGGCCTCAGCAGTCAGACCAGGCACTGCGCAGTCAGCCTGTATATAACTTCCTCGCTTGGTGCCTCGTTGTCTCTCCCAGCCGTCACGGACTCACGAGTCGAATATCCGCTCACCGGCTAAACCCACGCTTGAATGATGGACGACAGACACTACAAGCTACAAGTCATCGCAACCCGACGCCCGTCTCGTGGGTTAGTGAAACCAGATGTCATTATACTAGTCCTGGGCAAGACGTCCGTCCGGGTGATGAGGGGAGGGAGGGACAGATGCAACGTGTTAACTGACATGCTATTTTCGATAAGCGGAATGGTCGTTTGACATCCGGATATCGATTTGTGCAACCGATATATCGTTTATCGGATATGTTTAACATCACTACTGTGTTGTAACATTCCACAAGGATGGCAGAACAGTGCTAACAACTCTTTACAGCAGTTTGACCAAGGTTTAACGTCCCACTCAACACATTCTGCACAGATGATATTTTATGACCAAACAAACAGTGTCAAAGCACTGAACAAGTGTGACTGATCGTCCAGACAGCTTTCAATCTCATCAGGCTCACCTCACTATGTCCTTATAACACAACATACACTGCATCACTGCATGCATATACAACACAGGAAACACAAACATAAACAAATAAATCTAACACACACAAAGTAATCTAAGTGAACCCAGTGACGTGAAGCAAAATCTGGTAGACTAAACCTGTGAGCTGTTCAAATAATTGTGCAACTACAGAATGCTACTCAATACTACTAGTAGAGCAGTTATGACAATACGTCCTCTTGCTCGTAATGTACACATCAGAGGTCAGATGTCATCAAGTGCTCTTTTTACATGGCTCACACACACCAACAGCACTAGCAAGTAACCTTGACTTAACGATGCAAATGAGCAAATATGACTATGAAATTTACACGAGCGACACTGACTGACCTTGCGGACATTGTAGAAATCGCGATGTGGGACCTGACGTTGACTGGCCGACTCATGAAGCTCGTTCAGTAACGTATGCATCTCGTACTTTGACGACAGGTAGTTGAGTCGACGAAAACAGAACGATTTTCTGCACAAAACAGACAGAAATACCACCAGATGTGACACAGTAACAAACTCTAGAGTCTAACAATCCCTCGTGAATTCACCTTCACTGCCAATAATCTGGCAGTTTTGGGCAGCCATATGACAGATGCAAGAGACTGTGACTCACAAAGACCGAGAAGCCGGCATTTAAAATTATACAGCTGTGATTGTTAACGACACAAGCGAATATTAATGAAAGGTAATAAGACTGACATTATAAGCAAACACCTTCATCAGCTCACGAAGTTTGTTCTAAAACAATGGCCACAAACGACTGTTTTACTCTAGTTCACAACCAGTTAGTAAGCCTACACTGCTGCACTGTACTGTATGATAATAATTTTACTAATAATTAAAACGAGAGCTCAGTGACTTGGCACTTACAGTGGTCCGTTTGTGATCAAAGCAAACAGCATATTCTGGTCGTCAATGAACTCCTGTCGGCTGTAGATCGGTCCGTACACCAGTTTTTCATTATCACCGCTGAAAACATGCATTACGCCACTGACCATACGCAGGCTGTAGCCAGCCGAAGCCGGTATGTCCCGCGTAAATGGATCGTTGCCAACTGTCGGAGGATTAGCCGGATCATCTAACAGAATTATATTGATATACACAATTCACTGAACTGTACAATATGATACGATTTGATACGACAGAAGAATTTAACGTCAACTGAAAAGCTGTGTGATCAGCCTAGTCTAGCACACGAAACTAAAACAAAAAATGCCAGTGCCAACTTAGTTCAGTACAGGTTCAAGATCCGTGAAGGCAGTCCAGAACGAATTACAAGACTATGGAGGAAAGGATTTGTGAAAGAGATGCGTTTTAAGTCTGGAGTGAAAGGCTGAGGGAGTGATAGATGGTGAGAGTGAAGGTTGTAACTGTGACATGCATAGGATGAGGTGAACCAGGAGGAGAGTGAACAGAATGAGGTTGACGGAATGAAGAAGGGAGCTGATTCCACAGGTAAGGTGATGCATATCTAAAAGAGCGGTTGGTGATTTGGAATGAGGAAGATACAGATGGTCGAGCTAGAGTGACAGCAGATGAGGAGCGAGTTCTACATGTAGAGAAATATTGCAGTACATCACTACATGCAAAAAAGTCATCTTTAACTGATGCTGTAAAACGTGACATAACCATGCAGAATGATCTCTTGAAGGGACACTTCACAGTACACTGCCAATATTGTGTTGAACTGCTGCAGTTTGCGACACATGGATGTCCTGTCGTCAACCTTAACGACTTCAGCGTCCACGTCAACCAAGTTGACCACACTAATGCCGTTCATCTTGGACAATTACTGCAGTCGCTTCAATCCATTCACTAACCTCTGTGCCAGACAATCTTCACGAGTTGTCCATCAGTTTTGACAGTTGTGATTGCCTATTAAAGACGTTCTTGTATTCAAGCACCAGCACATCTAGCAAATTAGCGGTTTTACGACGATGCACTCTACAAATCTTATTACTTACTTATTCATATTGTCATTCCACACATCAATAATGATTCAAGAACATCTTGTGCGTACATATTCTACTTATTCAAGTAAGCCTTCAATTTCAACTGACATGCTTACCACAAGCCGCTACTTTCTAAGCACACACTATAGTAGGGGTTCTAAGCAAAAAAATGTGCACATTTTGAAGAAAGCATGAAACTTTGCATGGATAAACTTTAGGACATACTAAATAAATTTAGAGGTGGACACAAGTGAAACTGTTATTTTAAAGGGGCGTGGCATTAGGCTTTCAAAATGGCCGCCATGGTATCAGAAAAACCTCGTCTCTACCCAATGTCGTCTATCATTTTTGTATATTAATGTCTCAAAGCAAATGAAAACAGGCTATAATAAACTTTCATTGTCGTACAGACAATGAAAGTTTATTATAGACAGACAGACAGACAGACCTTCTTCATCTTCGGCAAGATGAAGAAGGTCTGGGCGAACAAGCACATTAATTTGCAAACAAAGCTGAGACTGTACAAAGCATTAATCCTGTCGACACTTCTATACAGTGCAGAGCTATGGCCTCTTACCGTTACATTGAGCAAGAAATTGAAAGCAACCCACCACAGGTGGATGAGCGGCATTCTCGGTATCACCTGGAGGGATAGTCACAAACGAGGAGATACGGAAAAGAACAGGGCAAACACTTCTAGTGAACGTGATTCGGGAAAGAAGATTGTGATGGCTAGGTCATGTCGCAAGAATGGATGAAGCACGAATTCCGAAGCAAGCTCTCCAGTGGGAAGTTGTAGGATTCACGAGAAGACCTGGTAGACCAAGGACAAACTGGAGAGATGTAGTGAATAAGGATCTTCAAAGAATGGGATTAACCTGGGAAGAGGTTGAAGCATCAGCTCAAGACAGACAGACATGGCGTCAACG
>Ga0056114_1000556_pt1 | contig 13608 bp, 12 predicted proteins | sample WorMetHERISLAND1_FD_77005 | JGI IMG/M metagenome (GOLD analysis project Ga0056114, IMG submission 77005) | Marine gutless worms symbiont microbial communities from Max Planck institute for Marine Microbiology, Germany - Olavius loisae HERON... ...
AGTCAGCACGCTCCGCAAGCGGCTTCCTCCTGCACCTGATCGACACGGAGCCGTTCCACCATCGCTCAGGTCCTTACCGACAACGGCATAGAGTTTACCAACCGCAAAAAACAGCCAAACCTGTTCAAAAAATGTGTCTATAATCTTGCGGGATCTGACAGTTAGTGATAGTTCTGTCCCTATCGACTTAGAGACTGCCTGGAAACTTAATCTTGTGAATCAGTTAATTATTGAGTAGGCGTTGGCTCGTTCCGGATAATTGGTTACTCTCTATATGATGATTATTATTCTATTAATCAATAGGTTTATGTTCTTATACAGTCTCCCTAGCCTAGGTGCGTCTCATAGAGAGTACCTTGGCACTTCCGTATGATTGCGTGGTCCTGGATGTTATGTTTTCAGACGAGTTGCTGGATTTAGGGAGTTATATACGAGAGGGCTTTGCTGGAGGGAAGAATCGATATGGCATTCGAGATATACAGAGCAATACTCGGCATTGAGCAACAACGATGCCTCCGCGCTGGTGTTTGCGAAAATCGAGAAATGTGTGCTGCTCGTCAGCAATAGCGCGTCACGCCGCGCTGCGGCGGATGAAAACGTCAAGGTACATGGCCACTTGTAGCTGGCAGACGAGATGGAGAACTATGGAACGGTAACACGCAAACGCATGTTGGGAGTTTTAGCAAACTGGGAGGACGATCTGCTTGTCTGACTACCGACAGCGGAGCTGAGGGTGCGGATTAAGCAGCTGATGACTAGCAGCTAGTAGCTGGTAGCAATGGGTTAGTCGACATATCAAATGGGAATTTATACACGCTTACCCTGACGGCATCCCTTATCCTATGGAATAATAGGATAGATCAGAAGGCGATACACATGGTCGCGTTGCCGTTCCACTTCCAGCTATTGATAAGCGCCGCGGGCGCATCCCGTCCCTCACCAGGAGGAGCGGTGCCGGAGATCCGATGGACGACAATCGCAAGCAGGCGTTGACGGCCGCACTAAGCCAGATCGAGAAACAGTTCGGGAAGGGCTCAGTCATGCGCATGGGCGATGTGGGAGCCATACGCGACCTGGAGGCTATTTCTACCGGCTCTCTGGGGCTAGACGTGGCGTTAGGGATCGGCGGTGTGCCCAAGGGCCGGGTGATCGAGGTGTACGGCACAGAATCTTCCGGCAAGACCACCCTGACCCTCCATGTGGTGGCCGAGGCCCAGAAGCTGGGCGGGATCGCGGCCTTCGTGGATGCCGAACATGCCCTGGATCCTGGCTATGCGAAGCGCCTGGGAGTGAATATGGACGAGCTCCTGGTCTCGCAGCCGGACACCGGCGAACAGGCGCTGGAAATGACCGATATGCTGGTGCGCTCGGGAGCGGTGGACGTGGTAGTGGTAGATTCGGTCGCGGCCCTGACTCCCAAGGCGGAGATTGAGGGTGGGATGGGCGATTCCCACGTCGGGTTACAGGCCCGGCTCATGTCCCAGGCCCTGCGCAAGCTTACGGCGAACATCAAGCGTTCCAATTGCGCGGTCATCTTTATCAACCAGATCCGGATGAAGATTGGGGTCATATTCGGCAATCCCGAGACCACCACCGGCGGCAATGCGCTCAAGTTCTACGCCTCAGTCCGGCTTGATATCCGGCGTACTGGTGCCATCAAGAAAGGTGAGGAGGTCATCGGTAACGAGACCAAAGTCAAGGTGGTCAAGAACAAAGTGGCACCGCCCTTCAAGCAGGTCAGCTTCGATATCCTCTATGGTGAGGGGATCTCCCGTGAGGGAGAGATTATCGATCTCGGTGTGCAGCAGGGCGTTATAGAAAAGTCTGGAGCTTGGTACAGTTACAGTGGCAACCGGATCGGGCAGGGCAAGGACAATGTCCGTAGCTCTCTCAAGGAGAATACCGAACTGTCCCGGGAGATCGAAGCCAGGATCCGCACCCTGTTGTTGCCCCAGGGTAGCGATGTTGAAGCGGACGATCCCCAGCCCCAGGAGACCTGACCCTGGAACCAGACATCGGACGCACCGCCGTGGGGAGCTCTAGCGCAAGCTGTGCGCGTGCGGTTATGCCGAAGTGGAGGTAGAGCAGCTCATCAACGGAGCTGGCTGGCCTTGGTCTGGTCAATGACCGGTGGAACGAGCGGATACGCAAAGGGTTCGGACCCGTGCGGATCTGCCAAGAGCTGTACCACAAGGGCTTTGCCGATGAGTTGGTCGAGTCGGCTGTGGGACGATCGGCCCAGGAATGGTTGGCTGCGCTGTCTAAGGCCCATAACAAGCGGTTCGGCTCTGCGCGTGCCTGTGATGCCAAGGCGCGTGCCCAGCGGGTCTGGTTTCTGGAGTATCAAGAGTTTCCTGCAGAGCTGATCGCCGATCTTACTGACGGCAAAGACGAATTCTGATCCGGATACGGTAAGCCTGCCATTAAGTTCCCCGGTGTCCCTGAGTGTTCATGACAGGTCCGTCCCATGAAGAGTAGCGCAGCGCTTCGAGCCAGTTTTCTCCGTTACTTCGCCGGGCGTGGGCATCAGGTGGTAGCCGGTAGTTCGCTGGTACCTGCCTCTGACCCCACGCTGCTGTTCACCAATGCAGGTATGGTGCAGTTCAAAGAGGTGTTTCTGGGCCGAGAACAGCCGCCACATCGGTGTGCTGTCAGCGCCCAACGCTGCGTGCGGGCCGGGGGCAAGCACAATGATCTGGAGAACGTGGGTTACACGACCCGTCATCACACCTTTTTCGAAATGCTGGGCAATTTCAGCTTCGGTGACTATTTTAAGCCGGAAGCGATCCAGTATGCCTGGGATTATCTCACCCGGGTGCTGGCCCTGCAGGAGGAGCGGTTGTGGATCACAGTCTACGAAGAGGACCAAGAGGCAGAAGACATCTGGCGCAATGACATCGGTGTGAGTCCCGAACGCTTCTCGCGCGGCGGCGAACAGGACAATTTTTGGTCCATGGGGGAGACCGGTCCCTGTGGGCCCTGCTCCGAGATCTTCTACGACCATGGTCCGGAGGTGCCCGGTGGTCCACCCGGCACCCCAGACCAGGACGGCGACCGCTTCGTAGAGATCTGGAACCTAGTATTTATGCAGTACGACCGTGACACGGAGGGGCGGCTCACGCCCCTGCCGCGTCCCTCGGTGGACACCGGCATGGGTCTTGAGCGCTTGGCGGCGATCATGCAGGGGACCCATGACAATTATGAGATTGATCTGTTCAGCGCTCTGACCGACGCCGCGGCGGAGCTGACTGGTTGTGTAGACCACCGGAACCAGTCGCTACGGGTCATCGCCGACCATATCCGTTCCGCCAGCTTTCTGATCAGTGACGGCATCACCCCCGGTAACGAAGGGCGGGGCTATGTCCTACGCCGGATTATCCGGCGCGCGGTCCGCCATGGCTATCAGCTCGGCTGCCGCGAGCCCTTTTTCCACCGTCTGGTGGCGACACTGGCAGCCCAGATGGGTGCTACTTACCAGGAGCTTGTGGCCGCCCAGGCCCAGGTAGAACGGGTGCTTAGAAGTGAAGAGGAACGCTTCACCGAGACCCTGGAGCAGGGTATGCACATTCTGGAGCAGGCCATCGCCGGGATTCAGGATGACTGCATCGACGGCGTAATTGTGTTCAAGCTCTACGATACCTACGGCTTTCCCACCGACCTTACGGCCGACGTAGCCCGCGAGCGGGGCCTGACCCTGGACTTGTCAGGCTTCGAACGGGCGATGGCTGAACAGAAAGAACGAGCCCGAGCAGCGAGTCGGTTCGGTACAACCCAGGACGTGGTCCCAGACTTGGAAGGAGAGACTGACTTCACCGGCTACGACCGCCTCGCCGACCAGGCAACGGTGATGGCTATCTACCGGGATGGCAAGTCACTGGACAATCTCCCCAAGCGCCAGGAGGGTCTGGTCATACTCGACGTTACTCCCTTCTATGCCGAGGCCGGTGGTCAGGTTGGCGATACTGGCGAGCTCGTGCGTGAAGGCGTGCGCGTATCCATCCTGGATACCCGGAAACAAGGTGCCGATGTCATTGGTCATATTGCCCGCATGGCGGAGGGGGAGCTCCAAGTCGGCGATCAGGTGGAGGCCCGGGTGGGTGCGCGGCGCCGGTGCCAAATCGCGCTCAATCACTCCGCTACTCACCTGCTCCATGCCGCCTTGCGGGAGGTGTTGGGAGATCAGGTGCAGCAGAAGGGCTCTCTCGTAGGTCCTGAGCGTCTGCGCTTCGATTTCTCTCATTTCGAGCCGGTTGACCGTGGTCAGATCCTCCGGATCGAGCGTCTGGTCAACAGGGAGATCCGCACGAACCGTCTGGTGGAGACTCGGATCATGTCCCTCGACGACGCCAGGGCATCCGGTGCCAGGGCCCTGTTCGGTGAGAAATATGCTGAGCAGGTGCGGGTATTGCGCATGGGGGACTTCTCAACCGAGCTCTGCGGCGGCACCCACGTGCGGGCCCTCGGCGATATAGGTCTGTTCAAGATCCTTGCCGAGAGCGGCATCGCCTCCGGGGTAAGACGCATTGAGGCGGTGAGCGGCGAAGGTGCGTTGGAGTGGGTGGAGGCGGACGAAGAGTGTCTATTGCGTCTTGCGCGCCTAGTCAAAGGAACACGTGAGAACCTGAACGACAAGGTAATCCAACTCCTGGAGCATACTAAGCGGTTGGAGAAAGCACTCGGCGAGGTCAAGGCCAAGCTAGCAAGCAATGCGGGTCAGGACTTGGTCGCCCACGCAGTGGACCTGGATGGTACCAAGGTACTGGCAGCCAAGCTCGACGGGGCGGATGTCAAAGGTCTGCGTGACACCCTGGACCGGCTCAAGGACCAGTTGGGCCCGGCAGTGGTGGTCCTGGCTGCTGAGGATAATGGCAAGGTGAACTTGGTTGCGGGAGTTACCAAGGACCTGACGGACCGTATGCGGGCAGGCGATCTGGTCAAGGTAGTCGCCGCACAGGTGGGCGGTCGGGGCGGTGGTCGGGCGGACATGGCCCAAGCCGGCGGCAATGATCCGGCAGGTCTGCCTAAAGCGCTGGGACTGGTCACGGATTGGGTACGAGAAAGGCTTATGTGAGATGCTGGGAGGTATGGAAGGCACCTTTCTTTAAGAACACAAATAAACGCGAATAGGAATCGGTTCAATTTGTACTACCGTTTTTCAAGATATGCATGAGGATTGAAGGCGTTATCTGGCTTGAACTGAACAACGAATCGAGGATTCGCTCCATTTGAAAATGGCGAGCGCAAGGACGAAAATGTATACATGGCATTTGGCGAAACGGATGCTGGAATATACTTGGCGATACTCCATTATTTGCAGAATGACGGGAGAGGAATTAATATTGAGTAACAGAGACACGGCTTCTGACAAAGAGAAAAATAGTATGGTAAGAAATAAACATAAGGGCCTACTCCCCCATGCAGTTCACTCGATGAACTAGTACAGTTTTTCGATGCCCATGATATGGGTGAGTATTGGAAGCACATGCCAGAGATTTATTCTGATGTCGACCTCAAAGAGTGAACTTACCTTGTTGCCATTGACGAAGGGCTGAATGCAAACTCACGGAGATTTCCAGAGCCAAGTACATCTCAGTGGAAATTCTCATTAACTTGTAGCTGAAAGAAAAGATGCTTGGAGTGAACTAGAAACATCGGACATGGCTGATCTGGCATATGTCGAACCCGATGCAAAACCCGGAGTGAGCGAAGCGAGAAGTCACAATGTCCCTGATCGTCCAGAAGTATGGCGGCACCTCCGTCGGCAACATCGAACGGATCAAGGCTGTCGCGACACGGGTCAAGACTTGGCGCGAACGAGGCGATCAGATCGTGGTTGTCGTCTCGGCCATGTTGGGCGAGACTGATCGTCTAATCGCTTTGGCCAAGGAAATCCAAACACGGCCTAATCCGCGGGAAATGGATGTACTCTTGTCCACCGGCGAACAGGTCACGATCGCCCTGCTTAGCATGGCACTAGAGGGTCTGGGTTGTCCCGCCAAGTCCTACACCGGGGGCCAGGTCCACATCCACACCGACAGTGCCCATAACAAGGCCCGGATCTGTAAAATCGACAGCGCCCGGGTCAGGGCCGATCTGGATGCCGAGTGCGTAGTTGTGGTAGCCGGATTTCAAGGCGTGGACGACGCGGGCGACATCACCACTCTGGGGCGTGGTGGTTCGGATACCTCGGCGGTGGCTATGGCCGCGTCTCTGGGTGCTGACGAATGCCAGATCTACACGGACGTGGACGGTGTCTACACCACCGACCCGCGCATCGAGCCGCGGGCCCGCAAGCTCGACCGCATCACCTTCGAGGAGATGTTGGAGATGGCAAGTCTGGGCTCGAAGGTCTTGCAGATCCGGGCCGTGGAGTTTGCAGGTAAGTACCGGGTCCCCTTGCGGGTGCTCTCCAGCTTTGAAGCCGGGAAGGGCACCCTGATCAGCCTCGAGGAGGAAGCAGTGGAAGGCGCCGTTATCTCCGGCATTGCATTCAACCGCGACGAGGCCAAGCTCACCATCCTGGGCGTTCCGGACCAACCGGGTGTGGCCCATAAGATCCTCGGCCCCGTCGCGGAGGCCAATATCGAAGTGGATGTGATTATCCAGAATGTCACCGCCGACAAGGCTACCACGGACTTTACCTTTACCGTTCACCGCAACGACTACGAGCGGACCCTGGAAATATTGGACACCACGGCGCGGTCTCTGGCAGCGCGGGAGGTCGTGGGCGACGATCAGATCGTCAAGCTCTCTTTGGTCGGCGTCGGTATGCGTTCCCATGCCGGAATCGCCAGCAAAATGTTTGCCGCCCTGGCGAAGGAGGGGATCAATATTCAAATGATTTCCACCTCGGAGATCAAGATATCCGTGGTCGTGGACGAAAAGTACTTGGAGCTTGGCGTGCGGGCGTTGCACCAGGCCTTCGAATTGCATCATGGAGACGACTAAGAACCTGCCTAGCATACGGCTGTATCCATTACGGATCCGAGAGGGTCTGTCAGATTTCCTGCTTGATCTCGTTAAACAGGCTTGGCTATAGCCCCATTCAAGCGAGAAATCTGCCGCGCGACCCCCTCGCTCCCCCGCTACGACCGCGTGAACCGGATAGGCTTTGATTGCTCCAGTGATGGTAAGGCAGTGGTAACAAAAAGACTTTGGTGTAGTCAGAGCTGTTGTTAGAATTGGGGAGTGTGGAGTTTAACTCTGGATTCCGGGCGTGATTAGCCATGACCGATCTCCGTTCGGTGGCACCCCAAGGTGCGGGGCTACGGCGGGGGAAGGTCACGAGCTGGAAAAGGAAATGAGGGAGAAATAACAATGTTGATACTCACCCGGCGGGTCGGCGAAACCCTGATGATCGGCGACGAGGTGACCATTACCGTGCTCGGCGTCAAAGGAAATCAAGTGCGCATCGGCGTCAACGCGCCCCGCGACATAGCGGTGCACCGTGAAGAGATCTACGAGCGTATAAAGCGGGAGCAAGCAGAGCAGGCTACCCAGCAGAGTAAGACCGCCCCCGATACCGGGTCTTGAGTATACTGACGTATAGTCAAGTGCCGCAGATGGGGGGATACGACGTTCGCCCCTGATTGGCCTCTGTGGTGTTATTTGTTCTTTCTCCTGCAAGGGCAATCCTGATAATGGAGGTAACCTGTGGTTGTGGGTGCTGATGCCATACTTTTTTGGAGAGATGGCCGAGCGGCTGAAGGCGCTCCCCTGCTAAGGGAGTATGGGTTAATAGTCCATCGAGGGTTCGAATCCCTCTCTCTCCGCCAATTCTGTTTATAATCTATTGATTTTTAAACATAACTCAATAAGGTTTCTATTGCAGCCCACCTTTTGGTTCACCTTTCAGACGATGTTTGGCGGTGTCGAGAGCCACCTTTAGCCGTTTCCGCCTATGTCTCGCAGTCATCGCCTTCAGTCCCGCGTGTCTACCTCTCCCACCAGTCTGCGCATGGATCGGACGAAAGCTACAATTTCTCTTTTCTCTGCAATGGCCTCTGCCGAATAGAGGCTGTGTTTTCGAGCATCGGTGTTACCGATCGGAGCGCCGGGCGATGTTCCCCCGTGCATGCGACAATGGCCGTTCGCCATCGCGGGTGATCGGCATGGCGTCCCAGCTCGTGTCCTGGCTCTACATCGGGGGTTCAAGTGCATGGGCAATAGCGTGGATGTTCTCCTTTACATGGGGTTGTTCCTCCCCGTTTTGTGTTTACCCCCTCCCCCTCTTTGATCTTTCGATGTTCCCGACGACTGCCTAGCCGCTGGCGTGAACGCCGACCGCACCCAGAAGGGGGCCGCCTAGATCTGAGACAGCTTGTGCGCCTGATCAGGGTGCTTCGCGCCGCGGCAGGGGCCGATATCTTCGAGCATGGCGCGACAATAGCACCTCATGGCGGCGTTGTGGGCGGCGATCAGCTATACGGCCATCATGCCTTCCAGCTCATCTCGGGGGAGATTCCGTCCAGCGCGCCGACGATGGCGCAGGTTTTTGTCTTCGACGGTAGCGCCCCGGGCTCTCCCACAGCGCTTACATGGCTTGACTGGCGATCAGGTTATTCCAGCCGTCGGATTGCGAGCTGCCGATACGCTTAAATAGTCCTTCCGATCTTCTCGGTCGCTGACGACAAGGGTCTTCAGCTCGGTTGCTCCGGTCTGCTCCTTTTCCGTCATGGTTTACTCCTTGGCTGTGGGATGAAACGTTCGCAATATCACTGGTCCGTGTCCCACAATCCAGCGATAGCTTCTAGCTCGTCTTTCGCGCAATGGCCAAGGTGGGGATGGTCGATGCGCCCGAAGTGAATGCAATCGCCGCAGTGCACGGAGCACAGGTGTGGTATCGGCCTGTCGGCTGCCCGGTTCCAGCACCGGGAGCAGCCCAAAACCTCGCCGGAGAACCACAACCAGATCGGTCTGCAGTACTTGCAGGCGGCCTGCTCGATGTAATGCTTGAGGCATTTGCCTTAACCCCTTTCCCACCACTGCACCAGTGGACTGTGATGGGGGTAGCCAGTTCAGGTGGGGTTTCGGTATCGGCGGATACGGCTTGGGTAAAATCCCCGGCCCATCCCGGCAGATGTGCCAGGTCAAGGCAGGGGCAGGTTGGGCACATCCAGCGGCATCAGCTCCGGCCAGTCAGTTGCTACTGGGTCTTCCGAGTACAGTAGTGCTTGATCCGGGTGGGCCGGGTCGTCGGTCAGGTGGCGCATGCTCGCTGTGTTGCCTCCGGCGCCAGCCAGTCCTGGAGTCTCATCGGAAACGGTATGAATTAGCGGTTCTGATTCGAGGCTGACAAGGGCCTTTTTCACTACGCGAGACAAGCGGTTTTCGGGTAGATATGACCCATACTTTATGCTTTGAAACTAAGATTAAAAGAGAAACAGTTTCATATTCCCTAATCCCAATTTGGAAAGGGACAAATCTACTCCGGTAGGTACCCGGTCCCTGCCCATCCAGGACGGATGAAGGAAGTTAACATATCTGCTTAGGACTTCAAGATACCATGCTCTATTAGCCATCTCGATACCTTAGGATTCTTCGAGTGTGTCTCCCGTCTGTTTAGGTCTTTTTTCGCCCAGAATTTCTTATAAGCATGAGTGACTAGTTCGAGCTTCTTCTGTAGTTCAAGAGGCAGGTCGCCTTTGTCTTCCAGTGCCTGGTCTTCAGTTCCCGGTATGGGCCTTTCGGTTGATTCTTCCGGCAGCAGGCGTGGTAAATGTGTTTTAGAAAAACCCAACCAAGGGATGCTGAACTTAATTTCCTCTGCAAATCGCACAAATTCGCTTAGTGGAAGACGCGAGACATTTTTATCTTTTGGAACCTGCCAATCGTTAGCACCCTTATATTCAATCCACTTTTGCGACACGGCATTGGTCTCCCCGTGGGGCTGTTGAAGTAGCTGACGGTAGATCTCAAGAGTCATTGTCTTCTTGCTTGGGGTAAGGCCATCAATTCGTAGCAACCAAGGGGTTGGGTCACGGGATACTTGTTCCAGTATCCACTTTGCAGGCGGATGCCCAGGCAGTTCCCACTTTGCGGCACACCGTCTGCTATACCATTCTCCATCCGTGTCCACCCGTCGCGGTATTGGTATGTCCCGCTCCAATAGCTCGGAAGGGAATAGACCAACCGGCACACAGGGACGGAAACCAAAAAGCAGAACCAGTCCCATAAGCTTAGTCCAGTTATTGAACGAGGCAAAACAACTTAGTAGGAGGGGAGGGAAATATCCGGCTAGCAGGGCTTCTGCCTCGAAATTCCCGTTTTCAGTGGCTCTTATAAAGTTCGGCTACGCAACGGGTTATTCCGTCCAGGCCCCAATTTTTGCTATCCACCAGATTCGGCATTTGCCTGTGAAGATCAGCCACCCAGCAGGACATTTCTTCTACAAGCCTAGGTGTAACCTCGAACTCAGATGGAGGCTACTTTCGTCCTTTCAATAGGATGGGATCAAAATACCGCACGGTGCGCTTCCTTCTTCAGGTGCCTTCACGTGAGAGGGGCCAAGCCGGGGCGGGTGAAGGAAGCCGCTGGTTCGGGAGCTACCCCAGATTTGGCTAACGGATAGAAAATCTGCGAATATCTCTTATCCAATTTCGGTACACTCCATTACACACCATAAGTTATATGGTCTCCGTGGGTACAGTGATGGCCTGGGCATGGTGGATAGCAGCCGCCGTCTGTTCCGGCTTATCTACAAAACGTAATCAGTAATTATGGGCTTAATTGCCGAGGCCACTATCGCAGTGGATGCGCTATTCGAGGGCTTGGGCTTTTTCCAGTGCCGCATCGAGCAGATCAGAGATTTTCTGGAGAACTCTTCATCTTCGTCAGGTAGGGGTCGTGGGCCCATCAATACTTGCCACCCTATCGCTGCCTTCGAGATAGACCAACTTACCGATGGTATTGTCGTCGTTTATGATAAAGGGATCATCATGCCGAACGACAGGTTGACCATTAACCCGTACCGCGCTCGAACCTCAGATCAGCTCGCATTTGCCGTCGACAGGGCACCGGTACCATCCCATCTTGCCACCGATCAGTGTCAAGGCAGACATCCGGCGTTAGACTGACAAGGAAGGGTAATCACTCTTGCGGGCGGCTTCTTTATCGGCCATTGCGTGTACCCTTGTAGGTAGTCAGCCTCGATGAGTATCGGCTCGACGGCATCGGGCGGGGAATTTGACAAATAGGAAGTAGGTCGAGGTAAGGAACCAAGCTCGACGAAAGGAGAACCACGAATCACGCGAATCCTCAGGGATTGGGTAGTGGCTAAATTCTAAGTGGCGAGGTCCACCGACCCCCCCTCATCATTTCGGCGGGGAGTGCCGGAATCCGGGGACAGGGATGGCAAAACAGTGGGGAATTGAATCATTACCCTGCCCAACTATGCCACTTTAGATTTAACCCCCACTGGGGATAGATTCGCGCTGATTCATAGCTTTCCTTTACCAGGAGTTCCTAACATCCACACCACCAATCGCCTAACTTGCAGTGCCCGCCAGCCAGGTCTCCAAGATCAGCTTGGCTGCCATGGCGTCGATTGCTCCCGGGGAGGTCGCGCCCCGACCGAGCTGTCGGCGCGCTTCCAGTGACGTAAGACGCTCGTCCACAAGATACACTTCGAGCCTGTAGCGCTCCTTGATCTGATGAGCGAAGCGCCGGGCCCCCGGGGCCGCCATGCTCTCCGTATCGTCCATATTGAAGGGTAGACCGACCACCACCCCCGTCGGTTGCCATTCACGTATCAGCTGCTCGATCCTGGCCCAATCCGGCCCGTTCCGGCGGCTGCGGATGGTGGTAAGGGCTGAGGCCGAGCGGGTAACCAACTGACCGACGGCGACCCCAATCTTGCACGGACCGAAGTCGAAGCCAAGCAGGGTACCCATTCAGGCGTGTCCGGCCTCGCCGCTCAGCAGGTTCATGTCGATTCCCAGCAGCTTAGCAGCTGCCTGCCAACGGGCACTGGCCGGCAGCCGGAAGATAATCTCCGCGTCTGCAGGGCCGCTGAGCCAGGTATTGGCACCTATCTCCTGTTCGAGCTGCCCCCCACCCCAACCTGCATAGCCCAGCGCGATCAACATATGGATCGGACCCTTGCCGTCGGCGATGGCCTGGAGGATGTCGCGGGAGGTGGTTATGCTGATTTCCGGGGTGATGCTAAGGGTCGAGTCAAATCCTTCAGTAGCGGAGTGGAGCACGAATCCGCGTTCCAGCTGCACGGGTCCACCAAGATACACCGAGGTCTCAAGTACGCGGCGGTCGCTGCTCACGATATCGAGCTGATTGAGCATCTCGTCCAAGCGGATGTTCATTGGCCGGTTGATCACAATACCCATGGCCCCATGCTCTGTATGCTCGCAGACATAGGTGACCGTACGCGAGAAATTCGGGTCCTGCAAACCCGGCATCGCGATCAGGAAGTGATTGGTCAGGGACGTTGTGAAGGACATAGCCATAGTATCCAATCGGACTGCGGCAGTGGCAAGCCCGGATGTTTCAGGAAAGCACAGCCACATCAGCGCTTCCAATCGAGACGGTTGCTGCTTAGGAACTGCCAGGTGCGCGTGATATCCAGCATATCGGTTTCAGCCCTGATGGCGGGAGGAAAGGGCGAGAAGGGGGCGGCTAGCTCAACGATCCTAATGGCGGCTGCGTCGAGCAGGTCGAAGCCGGAAGAACGCAGGACCCGCGCCTGCTCCACACTCCCGTCGGCCCGCAGCGCAACCTGCAGGGTAAGGCCGCCGTAAAGCTTGCGGCGTTTTGCCTCCTCCGGGTAATTCAGGTCGCCCACCCGCTCGACCTTGCGGCACCAGACCTCCAGGTAGTTTGCATACGCGTACTCGCGAGTGCTGGCACTGATGGCCTTGCGCCGCGGGCGGTTCTCAGCGACGGCGGAACCGTGCCGAATCCTGGATGTCAGCGCGGCGACTTCCAGGTTACGACTAGCCAGGATCTCGGCCGCTTTGACTTGCAGTAGCTCGGATCCGGGGAAAGGAACCAGCGCAGGTCGGGGTTCGGGTTCCGATTCGGGCTCGGGGGTTGCCGGAAACACAGGCTCCACGAGTTTCCCCACTACTTCAGCTTCCGATCCCACGGCGAGCTCGGGCAGCGACAGCAAAGCCGAGGCCGGAAACGCCTCCCCCAGAACAGGCGTGGGATCAAGCCCCGGTAGCTCTGGTGCCGGCTTGATCCTGGCCCTGTTGTCGCTCTCTCGGACCCTCTTGCCATTATCTACCACGGAATCGGTCGGGGCGGAGGCAGTAGCGGTCTTGGGCTTCTCGTGCATCGGCCGCGTTCGTTGCAGCACCCTGATCTCGAGCGGAAACCTGGCCTGCAGGTCGGGGACCGCCTTCGGGAACGCCAAGTCTACATCCAGGATCAGGATCAGGTGGATAAGGCCAGCGATCAGCAGGGTCACGGCAAAAGGGCCCACCGAGGCGTCAGTGGCCACATTGTCTACCCGGAATCGAGACATGTCCTTAGGTCGTGTTGACATTTAGGCCGAGAACGCTTCTGAATCATTACGTTAGCTTTTCCAGTCATTCGTCGGAGTATCTATAAAATCTAACGCAGTAGTCGTAAATTCCAACAGGCCCTAGTGGG
>Ga0056114_1000557_pt1 | contig 13602 bp, 15 predicted proteins | sample WorMetHERISLAND1_FD_77005 | JGI IMG/M metagenome (GOLD analysis project Ga0056114, IMG submission 77005) | Marine gutless worms symbiont microbial communities from Max Planck institute for Marine Microbiology, Germany - Olavius loisae HERON... ...
CAACGGCTTCTCAAAAAGGGTCGAGAACCACGCCCATGCCGTCGCGCTGCACATGACCTATTACAACTTCGTCCGACAGCATAAGAGCCTGGACGGGCTTTCTCCGGCTATGGCCGCTGGCGTGTCCAACACGCCTCACAACGTGGAGTGGATCGTCGGCTTGATCGATGAACGGGCTCCGAAGCCGGGACCGCGTGGCAAGCACAAGAAATTAAATTCAAACTGAGACACTACCGAAAATCTGGATGGTTTGACTCGATCGGCAGCTCAGGCTAGCATTCTTTGTGTTCTTAGCCTGTCCCGTTACAGGGACGTAGACCGGACAAATTGTTGGAGAGGCGGGTTTCATGTACGCAGTGATTCAAACCGGAGGCAAACAATACCGGGTCGCCGAGGGCGACACACTGAAGGTCGAGAGAATCACTGTCGGGGTCGGCACGACTGTCGAGCTCGACAAGGTACTCATGGTTGCCGACGGTGAGGAGATCAAGGTTGGCAAGCCCTACCTGGATGGCGGCAAGGTCACGACTACCATTAAATCCCATGGTCGTGGTAGAAAGGTCAAGATCATCAAGTTCCGCAGGCGTAAACACCACTTGAGGCGCCAAGGCCATCGTCAATGGTTCACGGAGCTTGAGGTTACCGGCATTAACACCGGTTGAGGAGAATAGCACCATGGCACACAAAAAGGCAGGCGGCAGTTCCCGCAATGGTCGTGACTCACAGTCTAAACGCCTCGGCGTCAAGGTTTACGGCGGCCAAGCGGTCCGAGCCGGCAATATAATTGTCCGTCAGCGGGGTACCAAGTTCCACAATGGTGAGAATGTGGGCTGCGGTAGAGACTACACCCTCTATGCGTTGGCGGAGGGCGTGGTGAGGTTCGCGGTCAAGGGTCCCAGGAACCGCAAATACGTCAGCGTCGAGACCGCTTAATTTCCCTGTTTTCAGTTCTAAGCCGCTATTTAGGTAGGGAAGCCTCGTCGACTGACAGAGCTTTTTGCATTTTTCCGGTGCTGCGATGTCTCCGGCTATGGTCCCCGTCAAGCCCCAGAAGGATAGGGCGTCTGAGGGTTAGGCAACCAGAGGCAACAACAGGTCCTTGCAAATCAAGCATGAAGTTCGTCGATGAGGCCAGTATCCACGTCGAGGCCGGTGACGGCGGCAGCGGTTGCGTGAGGTTCCGGCGCGAGAAGTTCATACCCAGAGGTGGCCCGGATGGTGGGGACGGCGGGGACGGTGGCAGTGTTTTTCTAGTTGCGGACGCCAATCTCAATACCCTCGTGGATTTCCGCCATCGGCAAGGATTCCGCGCCGAATGTGGAAAGAGTGGCAGGGGCCGTAATATGATCGGTCGTAGCGGTGAGGACCTGCTGGTGCGTGTCCCGGTCGGCACCCGAGTACGAGACGAAGATACCTGGGAGTCCATCGGCGAGCTATTGCGTGAAGGTCAGCGTCTACTCGTTGCCCAAGGCGGTTTCCATGGTATCGGCAACGCCCGCTTCCGGTCGAGCACCAACCGTGCACCGCGTCGATCTACGTCGGGGATACCTGGAGAGCGACGCCAGCTCCACCTGGAACTCATTTTGCTCGCGGACGTTGGGTTGCTAGGTCTCCCGAACGCGGGTAAATCGAGTCTGATCCGCAAGCTATCCAGCGCCAGGCCCAAGGTAGCGGGTTACCCCTTCACTACCCTGTACCCTAATCTGGGCGTGGTCAACCCAAGAAACGGGTGCAGCTTCGTCATCGCGGACATACCAGGTGTCATCAAGGGTGCGGTCGCAGGGGCAGGGCTGGGCATTCGCTTCCTCAAGCACTTGACCCGCACCCGATTGTTGTTGCACCTGCTGGACATTGCTCCCCTGGACAATCTTGTAGATCCGGTGCAACAGGTACGCGAAATCGAGGGTGAGCTCAGAGCCTACGATGGGAACCTGGCATGCAAGGAGCGTTGGCTCGTGCTCAACAAGCGCGACTTGCTGGAACCAGTGGATTTTGAGCGGCGGCGTACCGAGATTCTGGTTCGGCTTGGCTGGACCAACCCAGCATTCGGGATTTCCGCCGTCACGGGTGAGGGTACGAGGGGTCTGACGCGAGCACTGATGCGGTATCTGGACCAGGAATGCCGGGGGCAGTGATCGAGCCGAACGCGACTGCTCTGGACCAAGCTGTAGATAATGGGAATGCCTGGCATCCCTTGGCGTAAAAGATACATTGAGTAATGGAAGGCGCGTGGTCAACCAGCACCCTTTTTCAACGCTGACCAGCGCAGTATCGGATCAATCAGGTAGATATAGGCCGCAAAACCTAGGGCAGTAACGGCGAGCAGCTGTTGCATAGTTGCGGCCTTGGGGTAGCCGCCGTCCCATAGGAGCAACATAATGGCCATCATGGCAGCCACTGTCACCAGCACTAGGTGTGTGGTGGGCACTGATCCAAGCCGTTCACTCCGCGCCGCTAGGGATGCCCCCAGCCGGGCAGCCATTGCTCCGCCTGCCAGTCCTACCGCCACATCTATTGGCCAATGTACGCCGACCGCTATCCGGCTGAGACCGGCGGTGACGGCCAACAGGACCAGGAGCACCCGCAGCCAAGGGGCGCGGACGGAGTAGACCAAGACGCTGAAGAAGGTCGCTGCTGTCACCGTATGTCCGGAGGGGAAGCTTCTCTCTCGGAGGTCGGGGCCGATGAGGTTGAAGGACCCTGCCTCCAACACCGCCGGTGGGCGCAGGGTAGAAAACAGGGGCTTGAGGAAATGGGTAAAGGCGATGGCGAAGAGCGCGGCGCAGACCAGGATCCAGAAGACGCGCGGACAACGGCGTGCGAAAAACAAGGTCAGGGTAAAGGCAACGCGCTCGTCACCGAGTACCGTGAGCCACTGCCAAAGGGGTTCGGGGAGCTCAGCCGCCAGGGTATTGAGCCGGGAAAAGCCCCCGTGATAGCCGCAAGCCAGAAACAAGATCAAGCCGACGAATAGACTGATGGTCGCCCAGCGGGCTAGCCATGGGCCACCGGAGAGTATCGCAAAAGGCATGATGACCCTCTCACCCCAACCCCTCTCCTGGTCGAGAGAGGGGCTTTTACGACACCCTTCACTATCGGGAGGAGCTGCCGGAGTGCGTAAACCCGCTACCAGGTCCTCACCTAGGTCTCGCCTGAGAAAGGCGAGAAGACCCTCAGCCATCGGGCTGCTGCGCCGTTACCTTGAGCAGGGCGACTGCGCCGCGCCGAAAGACCACTTCCTGCTCCAAGGTGGGATGCTGTTTGGCGAGTCTGCTCAGCTTGTCTACCCGTAGGAACACTAAGTCCCCGGATCTAGGGGCGCGAGCGGGTGTGATCGCTCGGCGGTAGAGGCTGAAGCTGGGCATGTTAGTACGGTAAGCTACAGTCGGCAGATCCAGTGCTCGGGCCAGCAGGGCCGCTTCCTTTACCGGGCCTTGTAAGACTTCCATCACCCGGGGTATCAGTATCCCGGAGGCGACAGCCATCTGTATCACACCTACGAGTATCAGCCCCTGCCAGGGTGGCAATCGCCGCCACATGGCGATTGCTGAAACCAGGACCAACCCTAGGATTACCGCGATACGGTAAGGGGTGTCCAGCACTGTCCTGCCAAGCTTGAACATGGCGAACTGATGGGTTTTTTGGGTCCACCCAGAGGCCGATTCTAGCAATTCCGGCAGCAACAGCAGCAGCAGGAAAAAAAGCACTGGTGGTACGAATGCCAGCCAGCGGCTCGCAAGTAGCTTCCGGTGTCGGGCCATCAGGATGAACAAGGGGGTTGCGCCATAGAGCACATAGTGGGGGAGCTTGGTCCCGGAGAACGAGAAGAAGACTAGGACTACGGAGAACCAGAGCCACAGGAAGCGGTCCAGGGGATCGGCCCAGGTCCGTTTGAGCGCTGGCAGCAGCCACAGGAACCAGCCAGTGAAGGGCAACATGGTTAGCGGCAATACCACCAGGTAGTAGCCGAAGAAGCCCTGGTGTCCGTGTATGGCAGCGCCGAAGCGACCCAGGTTGTGGTGTAGGAAGAAGTGCTCGAAAAAGCCAGGGCCACTGTTCAGGTAGATGGCAAGGTGCCAGGGGAGTATGACCGCCAGCAACAAGGTCCAACCCCAGGGAAGGCAGACTGCTCTCATCCAATCCTTCAGGGAGCGCGCACTGAGGAAGAAAAGGAAGCTCGCCAGGACCGGAAACAGGATCGCTACGGGCCCCTTGGTCAGGAAGCCGAGTCCGATCCAGAGGTAGACACGCAGCAGGGTACCGCGCTCGGGTTTGAGATACCAACGGTAGATGTCGAAGAAGCTCAAGGCCAGAAACAGGTTCAGCACTGCGTCGGCAGTTGCCGCCTTGGCGATGATGGAGACCTCCAGGGTCAGGGCCATCACCAGGGCTGCTACCGTCGCTGTTGCCGGATCCAGGCGTCGGCGCACGAAGATCCACAGGGCTAGGAGCCACCCGGTCGCCGCCAGGGCCGAAGGGAGACGCAGGGCGAACTCATTCAAGCCCAGCAGCTTTACGGATGCTGCCTGCAGCCAGTAGATGAGCACTGGCTTGTCGAAGCGGGGCTCGCCGTCCATAGCGGGCGTGATGTAGTTGCCGCTGGTTAGCATCTCGCGCGTGGCCTCGGTGAAGGCGCCTTCATCCAAGTCGTAGAGGGGCACGGACCCGAGCATCCAGTAAAAGCCAAGCAGTAGCGCTGGCACCAGCAACCAGGTAGGAGTAGGGAACGCCGCAGGGAGCTCCGCGTCCCGGCTCATTCGGATCGCCTCCAGCCGGCCTGGTCTGGATCGCCCTGCCGGGCGATGGTGAAATCGGGCTGATCCCTGGACGCGAAGAAGCTCCGTGCCAGGAGCTCCGCCAACACGCCGGTCGTAAAGATCTGGATCGAGGCCACCAGAAATAGGATACCTACAAACAAGAGGGGGCGATTACCGATGTCTTCCCCCAGGCCGAATTTGACGACCAGGAGGTGCAACATGATCAGGGTCCCGATGAAGCCGAGGCCCATGCCGATGGCGCCAAAAAAGTGTCCGGGTCTGGTCCCGTAGCGCAGGAAAAAGGAGGCTGCCAGCAGATCCGGAAGCACCCGGAGGATGCGTGAGATGCCGTATTTGGATGCCCCGAAACGACGCGCCTCATGGCGCACCACGGTCTCGCCGATCCGCCTGGGATCAGTCACGCCTGCTACCCACACCGGGATCAAGCGATGCATCTCTCCGAACAGGCGCACTGGCTTGATAACCTCTGCGCGGTAGAGCTTCAGGCTGCAACCGTAATCGTGCAGATGGACACCTGTGACCTTGGCGATGAGCCAGTTGGCGATACGGGAGGGGATCTTGCGCAGCAGCAACCCGTCCCGGCGTTCGAGACGCCAACCTTGGAGCAGGTCTAGATCCCGCCTCATGAGCTCCTGCACCATGCGTGGAATGTCCGCCGGATCGTTCTGCAGATCCCCATCCAAGGTCGCTATCAGGCTACCCCGGGCTGCGTCGAGACCTGCCTGCATGGCCGCTGTCTGCCCAAAGTGGCGCCTTAGCTCGATGATCCGCACATGGCTCCCATAGTCCGCCGCTTGCTTCCGCAGGTGCTCACCTGTCCCATCCCGACTGCCGTCGTCCACGCAGATCAGCTCCCAGGGACCGCTGTATTCCCTCAGGCCTGCGTGGACCTGCGCTAGAATGGGGGCAACATTATCCGCTTCTTCGTACATGGGGATGACGAGGGAAAGACTATTGGAAGCGGCGGGTATGTTTTGCATTTAATCCGAGCTGGGTTGTCGGCTATGGATCCGTAATCTGAATGGTTCAAATTATACAATCGGTTGCTTTATATCTACCTACTATTCAGGTTGCCCTGGGATGCACCGGAATAGAGATGCAGGCACGCCGACAGTAGGGTATCCCAGAACTTGGAAGAGTCTGACGTTCACACAACAGAGCGTGTATCCTCCGCGGTCCGGGCATGCAAACCAAGCCATTCTTGCATGGCAAACGCGGGAACCGGCAGGTCCTGGTCGCCCAGACTCCTCTATCGAAGACGGCGTCGTGCCAAGCAGATCCGCGCCATCGCCGCCGTTTGATCCTCAGCGCGCTCACGTGGTGCGCTATGGTTGCGGTGTTGACCGGTATCCTTAATCTGACGGTGGTGGGGGTTTTCCCTCGCCGCTTTCTGGGGTATTGCACGGGTGGTGATGAGTCTCGTCCGGATCGGCAAGCATAACCAGGGCAGCAGTACCATCACCATGCAGGTCGTGCGCAACTTCTTCCTACCCTCGAGAGGACCTTCCGGCGTAAGTTCGCCGAACTGCTGTTGTCGATACACATCGAACATTCGTTCACCAAAGAGGTGATTCTCGAACTCTATCTCAATAAGATTTTCTTTGGCCATCGCGGGCCTACGGCGTCTCGGCTGCGGTGGCCCTTTATTATGACAAGCAGCTGAGGCGCTGAACCTCTCCAAGATAGCTATGTTGGGCTGGCTTTCCGAAGGTCCCGTCTGAGAATGGACCCGGTTTCTAACCCCAAGCGTGCCTAGGAACGCCTAGGAACGCCGCGCCTACATTCTGCAGCGGATACGCGATCTCGAATGTATTACCCAAGCGCAGTTCCGGACCGCCTCCAAGTCCGTCGACCGGGCCTGTCTGCACCCCACCGCAGGGGGGTGGATCTGGAGGCCAGCTATGCCGCTGAGATGGTACGCTGGGCATGGTCGTAAAGTACGGGAAACAACGCCTACCGGGTATGAAGTCGCGGGCACCGACGATGACGAGCAGCTTGCCCTGCTCCTAGAGGGGGTAACTCATCTGCCGAACCTCACCGCCGGCATCATAGGAGATGGTATAAGCGTATTCCCCTGAAGCCCGGGCAGGTCAGGTAGGCGCGTCCGTTCAGGAACGAGAATTGGCGGGGGCGGGTGCCATGCGTGGCTGTGGGTAATCTGATTCGATTCAGGCAGAAGAAGCAGGGTACCTGGGAGTTGTCGCAGGCACCTGGCATCACCGATGGCCCTGATCGGGCTGGCACCGCTGGATGGGGCGATTTAAGCCGTGGTGGGGGATACTATTTCGATGACAGCAAGTTCAACCGGGCGGTCGACGCCTGCCGCCAGCCTGGTTCCAGCTTCAAGCTCTTCGCAGCTCTTCGCCTGTGCGGTTGCCCTGAACAAGGGCCACACCCTGGCCAGCTTGGTCCGGGACGAACCCGTTTTCGTTCGGCACGGTCGGGGGCTGGCGTGGCGGCCACGGAACGCCGATCATCGGAACCTGGTACGGATCCGCATGCGCGTCGCGCTGACCCTGTCCCACAACCTGGCATCCATCCATCTCCTCAAGCGAGTCCCTATCTCATTACCTGGATCAAGAATGGCGACGGTGAGGTGGTCTTCGTGCCAATCTCGCCCCGTGCCTACCTGGACTGCTGGACCCGCTACCGGGGTTGTCCCAAGACTACGGCCCTGAGACGGATCCCTCGCGGAGCGGGTACTGGCTTCGAGTCTGATGTACGAGATAACATCCATGATGCATGGATGTTATCAAGCGTGGGACCGGGCGCAAGGCCCGGCTACTTGGATACACCGGGTAGATCTTAAGGATCTGTCCAGCAAGACCTTGACGACTAACGAAGTGCGTGATTCCTAATTTTGTAGCTTTCAGAAGGACATGGTTACCATGGCCTGGATGGGTTATGACAAGTTCTGCCTCTTGGGCAAGCGGGAGACTGGCGGTCAGGCGGGCCACGGCAAGAAGTCCAGTGGGAAAGTTAGCAAGAAAACCCATGGCAAGAAAAGGGGACGCGTGCCTTCCGCCTAAGGCAAAGCCAAGTGCACTCCGGGTTATCAATGATCTGTTTTGAGGGCAGGATGAAGAAGGTTCTTGCTTATCTCGTCATCGGCGCAATCTTGGACCTGGCAGGATGCGCTTCCGGCAAGAAGGATTCCCAACCCAAGCCCTCGGTGTTGGAGAAGCTACCGTTTGTCCACAAGATGACGGTGCAGCAGGGCAACATTGTTACTGAAGAGATGATCGACCGTCTGAAACCGGGCATGACGAAAAGTCAGGCTAGGTTCCTGCTCGGTACTCCCATGCTTACTGACCCGTTTCACACCAATCGTTGGGACTATACCTATACCATACGGCGCGCTCACGACAAGATGGCGATGACGCGTCTTACCCTACTGTTCGAGGCTGATCGCCTGGTGGAGGTGGAAGGCGATCTGCAGGCGGACCCCAACCGCGCAGCCCAGCGCCAGCCTGCCGACCTGCTGGTCACAGTGCCTGATTGGGAGGACGACCGCGGATTATTCGGCAGGATCCTGCGGAGTCGAAGTGGGGGGTTTGGCTCCTTGGGCACGACCGCCCGCAGTAGCCGATTAGCCTTAGACCTCGCCAACAAGTAAATCAAATATAACGCATGCTCCAGTATAAGGAAAACTACGAATCGAGCCGCGAGGATTCACGTGATTTGTAGTTTTCGTCTGTCAGCCGGAATACGGCACGGTCAGGTCTCTTCATTTGCTGTTGTTCCGCTTAGGCACGGCCTTTCCTTGCACCGCGCGCCGCTTACGCATCGCTTTGGGGTCCGTGCTGAGCGGCCGGTAAATTTCTACCCGATCGCCAGGCTCCAAGACCTGGTCGAACTGCGCGAGCTTGCCAAATATCCCCACCCGGTTGACCTTGAGATTGATCTCGGGGAATCGCTGCAGAATGCCGGACTGCTCGATGGCCTGTTTCACTGTGAGCCCCACGCTCGCTGCTACCGAGAGGATCGCCTGCTCGTCCCTACGGGCATAGGCAACCTCGACCCGATTCCGATCCTCAGTCACGGTAGATTTCCTCAGCCCGCTTGCAGAAGGCATCCACCAGCGTGTTCGCGATCTGGTTGAACACCCCACCGAAGGCCTTGTCGATGAGCTTGCCGGAAAACTCGAAGTCGAGCGCGAACTCCACCTTACAGGCATCCCGGCGCAGGGGCTGAAAGGTCCAGGCCCCCTGGAGCTTGCGGAAGGGTCCATCCACCAGGCTCAGCTCAATCCGCTCTCCGGAAACCATTCGATTGCAGGTGGTGAAGGCCTGGTGGATGCCAACCCGGGCCACTTCCATGCGACCACAAATCCAGTCGTCTTCATGGGACAGGACCTCGGTGGCCGCACACCCGGGCAGAAACTTGGGATAATCTTCCATCTTCGCCACCAGATCAAACATCCGAGAGGCGGAAAAGGTAACCAAGGCACTCTTGACAATGACCGGCATCCGCATTGCCCAGGGGCTTATATGAGCCCGGCAACAAATACGACCGCTACCGCCAGGGGTGCCACATAACGAATCAGCATCCGCCACAGACGGTAGGCTAAGCCTTCTTCGCCCATGGCGAGCTCATCCACCGACACGGCTCGGGACAGCACCCAACCGGAAAAGACCGCGATCAGCAGACCGCCCAGCGGTAGCAGAATATTCGCCGGCAGAAAATCGAATAGATCCAAGAATCCCTTGCCGAAAATGGTTATGTCGGACCATTCGTTGAGGGAAAGCAGACAGGCAATACCCAGCAGCCATACCGACACGCCAGCCAGCATGGCTGCACGCGCGCGGCTGAGGCCAAGATTCTCCATCAGCCAGGCGACTACGGGTTCCAGGAGGGAGATGGCCGAGGTCCAGGCCGCAAACACCAGCAACATGAAGAACAGGGTACTGAATAGAACCCCGCCTGGCATACTACCAAAAGCGATCGGTAACACCTTGAACACTAGGCCTGAGCCTTGCTCCGGCTGCATACCATTGGCGAATACAATCGGGAAGATTGCCAGTCCCGCCAGGATCGCGACCAAGCTGTCCATCCCGGCGATGATCAAGCTGTTGCTACTGATTGAGGCCTCACTGTGCAGATAGGAACCATAGATCATGATGGCGCCCATGCCCAAACTCAGACTGAAAAAGGCCTGCCCCATGGCGCTAAGGATGGCCGCTGCTGAGAGCTTGCTGAAGTCTGGGGTGAACAGGTAATCAGTGGCCTGCGCGAAGTTCCCAGTGCTGAAGGAATAGATCACCAACAGCAGCAGCAGCAGAAACAGGGTGGGCATGAGGAAACGCACCGCCTTTTCCAGTCCGCCGGCGACGCCATAGGCGATCACGAACACGCACATGACTATGAAGATAGTATGCCAGGCTAACAAGCGCTCGGCGTCTCCAGTCAGGGTGCCGAATATTGCCTCCGCGCCAGCGGTGTCGATATTGAGAAAAACACCGGTTGCGGAACGCACGGTGTAGGCTATGGTCCAACCTGCGATTACGCTGTAGAAGGAAAGAATCAGAAGGCCGGTAACGATGCCCATCCAGCCCAGTAGTTGCCAGGCCGGATGCTTACCCTCCCGCTGCGCCAACGTGCGCATGGTGTTGATCGGGCTCTGGCGGCCACGCCGCCCGATCATGATCTCCGCCATCATGATCGGGATGCCGATCACGGCCACGCACAGCAGATAGATCAGAACAAAGGCGCCGCCGCCATACTCTCCCGCCGTATAAGGGAAACGCCAGATATTGCCGAGACCGACTGCCGAGCCTGTTGCCGCCAGGATAAACGCCAGCCGGGTTGTCCACATGCCGTGGACCGAGGTCGTCATCGCCATTGATGATTCCTCACGGAACTCAGTGCTGTTGGCACGGAAAACTGCTATTTTCCGGCAAATCGATGGTACTGCTCAAGCTTTTAACTTCCGGTTCCCAGTCACCGGCTTCCAGCTAGCCGGAAGCTGGCGACTTATGAACCGCAAAGACGTGAAGGACGCAAAGATTTTCTTAAAGGGACATCCTTGATGGATGTCCGGCTAGGTAATCTAATCTCTCTCATATAGCGATGGGTCCTACGCAGAGTTCGGGTGCGGAAAATCGAGCAGGTTTCCCACGAACGGGTACGGATCCTACGCCGCAATCGAGATACAGCGCCAGGTGGTTCGGAGAGATTCTCCATGCTTACTGAAAGCTGGCGATCTGCCCCTTGGTTTTGCCCGATAGTTTTTCCGCAGACGGAACCAAGGAGTTGCTCGAACGCGGGCATATCGAATACTGTCTGGGTTGTTCCTGAGTTTCCAAGGGTCGAGGCGATCATTCGATTAATCCCCTATTATACCGATGGTTGGTGGATATTGTGCCTGGATGACGATGAATTTCCACCCCGTACCTTGATCGATTGGATCCTGGACAGGCTTAAAAGTCTGGACACCAACATTATCAGGGCAAAATTGGATCTTTAGTAGCACCTGTTTCTTACATCATGACGTCCACTCCTCCGGGTCTCGGGTCACAATCGGTCTGGTCGCCCTGGACGAGGCTTTTTTAGTGCATTCCGATTGGACCATCTGCTTCCAGCAGACGCAGGCGAGGAGGGTGGCGAATTTACAACCGGCAGCGGAACGGTGCGGGGTCGGATTTCCGCAATCTCTATGTATGAGAGGACTTCGACCTCACCACACACGGATTCCACACCAATAGAGACGAAGGAATTCGAGCGGCTGGCACGCTCGGTCAGGAGGTCGCCCAAGCCAGGTTGAAGGATAACTTTTCCTATGCTGTTAGGCTAGGTCCGGACCTGTGTGGTGTTTCATTTTTCGTCTGCAGAAGATCTGCAGATCGAAGTTTCACCCTTTACACCTTCAGGGCCAGAAGTCAGGGGCAGCCCCCGGTGCCAATCCGTGGTCTGCTGCCACTGGTGGGCGATGGCTAGTAAGCGTGTTTCGTCCCAATAGTTCCCGATGAGTTGCAGGCCCACGGGGAGGTCCGCGCTGAATCCGGCGGGGATGGACAGGCCGGGGAGGCCGGCGAGGTTGAGGGAGAGGGTGTAGATGTCGCTCAGATACATCTGAACCGAGTCGTCGGTTTTGGCACCCAGGGGAAAGGCGGGGGTCGGGGCCACCGGCCCCATGATGACATCGACCTCCTCAAACGCACGGCGGAAATCGTCGGCGATCAGGCGGCGGATCTTCTGGGCCTTCAGGTAGTAAGCGTCATAGTAGCCGGCGGAGAGGGCATAGGTACCGATCATGATGCGCCGTTTGACCTCGGCACCGAAGCCTTCCGCCCGTGAGCGTTGGTAGAGGTCCGTCAAGTCAGCGGGGTCCTGGCAGCGGTGCCCGAAGCGTACCCCATCGTAGCGGGCTAGATTAGACGAGGCCTCAGACATGGCTATCACATAGTAGCCGGCGACGCACAGGGGGCTATGGGGGAGCCTGATCTGCTCGACCCGAGCACCCATGGCCTCGAAGCGGGTCAAGGCGGCCGTGACGACGGTGCCGACCCCTGGATCGAGACCTACCCCGAGCCATTCTTCTGGGACGCCGATGCACAGTCCGGTGATGTCCATATCCAGGCCGCTTGGATAGTCGGGCACGGGCCGCTTGGCGCTGGTGGAATCCCTGGGATCGAACCCGGCCAGCACTTGCAGGAGCAGAGCACAGTCCTGCGCGGTGCGGGCGATGACGCCACCCTGGTCGAGGGAAGATCCGTAGGCGATCATGCCGTAGCGTGACACCCGCCCATAGGTAGGCTTGATGCCGGTAACCCCGCAGAACGAGGCCGGTTGCCGGATAGAACCCCCGGTATCAGTGCCGGTAGCTGCCGCGCATAGGCACGCGGCCACCGCCGCCGCCGATCCGCCGGAAGACCCGCCTGGGACCCGTTGTAGGTCCCAGGGGTTCTTCACCGGCCCGTAGAAGCTGGTCTCATTGGAAGATCCCATGGCAAACTCGTCCATGTTGGTCTTGCCGAGCACCACGGCCCCGGCCTGCTCCAGCCGCTCCACCACCGTGGCGTCGTAGGGCGCGACGAAGTTGTCCAGCATCCGCGAGCCGCAACTGGTCTTGATTCCCTTGGTGCAGAAGATGTCCTTGTGGGCGATGGGGATGCCGGCAAGGGGACCGCCTTCATCTCGGCTCAGCCGCGCGTCCACGCATCCGGCCGCCGCTAGGGCGCCCTCGGCGTCGACACTGATGTAGCTGTTGAGGTACGGATCCAGACGTTCTATCCGTGCCAAGTAATGACGGGTAAGGTCGGTGCTCGTGAACTCGCCCCGGCGCAGACAGGCCGCCAGCTCGGTGATGGTTTTGTGATGCATGGAAATATACCTCGGATTCAGTTTGACTTGACCAAACAAGCTGGGTATCCTGCTCACTCCTCTTTATATTCATTAAGAAGCTTGTTTACGATCTTTGTGTCAAAGTGATTTTGACACGGGGCAGATTGAAAAATACGGTTTTCGTCAACGGCACATCTGAATAATCATTGGTGAACATATCTAAGTTAAGTGATATAAGCCGAGAGCAGTTCAAGTCCACCAAGCTTTGTTTGAGTAAGCCAAGAAGAAGATATTGAGAAGTGACATTCCAATAGCGAATGCTGCCCCGTGATTCTCCGAAGTGGCAGGTAGTGTATATCTGTTCTTATTCCCTGGAGTTAAAAACCCTCTGATGGTGAGCTAAGACGACCTGAGCAGGCATTAGAAAAACGTGGTTGGCGAGGTCCGTATCGACAGTGGTTGGGGTGAGAAGACAACCTTCATGATCGTTGATGCGCAAAGCGTGAAGAGTACAGATACCGCTACCGCAGTACCGCAGTAC
>Ga0056114_1000558_pt1 | contig 13587 bp, 8 predicted proteins | sample WorMetHERISLAND1_FD_77005 | JGI IMG/M metagenome (GOLD analysis project Ga0056114, IMG submission 77005) | Marine gutless worms symbiont microbial communities from Max Planck institute for Marine Microbiology, Germany - Olavius loisae HERON... ...
ACGTAGTTACTCTACGTCGGGCCCGGTTAATACTTGGATGGGTGACCGTCTGCGGGCGGGTAAATCATTTTGGAATAACCAGCCACCTAAGTCAACTCAGCCTTTCATCCTTCCGGGGTCGATAGATGAGTACCAGCAATACGCTGTGGTAAAGACGTGAGAATCATCTCTGTTGGGTGGCAGGTAACACTGTGTGATCCAATGACAAGGGATCTCACGAGCGCATCAGAGGTTTGTGAACGAATATACGCTATACAAATCGACGTATACTTTACTTTATACTTTACATGAATGAAAATTAATGGACCCAGTGCGCGGCCCTGAATTAACCGTAAGGTTTCAAACTTCCGATGTACTAGTTATAGTTCCAGAACTTAACAACAAACTTCCATAGTATTTAAATCGTCGTCTGACTATGGTAATATGCAATTTTATCGCAAGAACCGATTTTATGCTAACTCGTAAGTTGCCTCATTAGAATCGCATTACATTTCAGTTTTGATGTAAAAAGGTCAAAAATTACATTAAGTTAAAACGTTTAAACGTTTAAACGTTTAAAACGTTTAAAAAGTAAAAACCGCAGCAAAATATTTTAAAAACTGTTTAAAATGTTGTATATTGTATGAATTTACGTTTTGATATTTTCCGTGAGCTTTATACAGTGTAATTGTGTCGCAGATCTGCTTTAATGGTTTCGGAAGAAGAACGATCGGGTGAGGAGTGCTTAATGACGAAAATAAAGGAAACTTGTTAAGACTTTTAAGACTTTTTGTAATGTAATAAATAGGCTACACCTGCGTTATCGTTGTCAAGATATTTTATAATAAAAATCGCTGAAAAACGTTTTTTAAACGCACTTTTGTTCAAAAAAAAATAAAAATTAAAGAACGTTGTTTTAATCTGTGGTTTCGCCCGAACAGGAACATCGTCTCCAGTGAACAGCAATGGTTTTTAGCGCGCGACAGCATATAGCATTATATGCTTAGCGCGCTATATGCTATCACCCGTCCGTCTGTCTGTCTGTCACCCGGGTGCATCATACAAAAACGGTTGAAGTTAGGATTATGAAATTTTTACCACAGCCCCATCCCTCTAGTATTTGCGGAGTAAATTTCAGTCAGAAATTCTAACGGGGTCCCCCGTGTGGGGCATCAAACAAGGTGGGGAAAATCAGCTATTTTCTAGCTTGAAAGGCCGCTAGTTGGAAACCCGGGTTCGACTAGTTCGCCTAGTGGGTTGCGGACTTAAGCGTCAATATCTCGAAAAAGGCAGCAGATACGGCCAAAGTTACTACTATTGATCAATAATGAAGTGGCATATGAGCTTTCAATTGACATCAAGATCGATGACCTTGGATGACCTTGAACTGCTGTAAGGTCAAATTTTGTCGGAATTTCGCGTGATTTCGCGATTTTGGGAGGCAAGAACTTGTAAAGAAGTCGAGCAAGTCGGCCTCGACTGCTGCTGCCAGACAGTCTTCGTAAGCTCTGAGCCTCACACATTTTCAGGCGTCAGCTGAAAACTCACATTTTTGCGAAATATTGACGAGACGTACCTAGTGCATTCGAGATCTTTTAGTTTAATTTACACTTTACTTACTTACTTACTCTGCCAGGTTGGCAGGAAGACGGTTCGATCCAGTCTGGAATAGTATCGCGATGGAAAAAATGAATGATGGCACACTCTTCTGTCCTTAGAACATGAGATATACTCGTCGTCGTTCAGTGCCTTCCTCCATAAGAAAGGTTTGGCGGCGCGTAGTATCCCTCTCCAGTGATCACGATCTTCCGCTGCTGTAGCCACTTCATTGATCTTCATCACAGTCCATTCAGCGATGTCATCTGTCCAACGCCGGCATTGTCGACCACGATTTCTGTAACCTGGTACACATCCTTGAAGTTGAACGATTTCCTTCTCCAGACTTTCGTATTTCCGTGTCGTATGACCGTAGAATCCCATCTTTAATGATTTCACACGATCCCGAAGTTCTCTGTCGACTATTAACTTGCACAAAATCCACTCAGTTGTCATGTGTTGCGTACACGGAATTCTTAATAGCCTTCTGTAGCACCATGAGTACTGCGATGCGTCTAATTTGTGGAATGAACCAAACCGTCCCGACACCACTGCTGTGTTCTGTGCGTACAAACTCAGCGGCTTGGCGCGTTGTTCGGTCGTATACAGTGGATCGACAGATCGTCTGCTGGCGGCGGCCGCGCGTGAACTTTACAGGCTGCTCTTACCAGACGAACCGAGCGCACCTACGGGCAGGCATCAGAGATGATCGCTTAGGCGCCGATTCACGTGTGTATTGCACAGCTGACGATAGCTTTTCAGAGCAGGTGACTATTAGCTTACGTTTGGTCTCTAGACAGCTGCATAGCGGTAAGTGGTAAGTGCATTAAACTATATTCAATTCAATTCTATCAATCATTTTATATAGCGCGTTTTATGACCACACCCCAAACGCGCCCAGTATGAGATCAGTACTGAGAACAAGAAGCCAAGCTGTCGCTAGGATAACCGACCATACTGCCTCACACCAGACTATCTAGTAATTAACGATTGTTGCTAAAATGCTAAATAGCGTCTCCAGCTGTTTTCGCGACATTAGACTCTAAGCGTATTGGGGTCACGACTTGACCTTTCGGGCCACGTGACGTCATCGGTCACATGACTTCCAAAATTCCCCATAAGCCATTTCCTATTGATTGTCCCTAGGAACCAAACCTCTAACTCTAACGGTTTCCTTTTCTGTTTCCTGCTTACTTATTGTATTGAGTTGTGTGTGTGTTTTTCAGTCTATGTTTCTTTATGTGTTTCTAGTATTAACAGACACTGACAAGTTTATTACGAGCGGCCAGGTTTGATGAGCCTGTGACTTTCTGGCAGCCCGTTGTTGTGCATTTCTGAATTATGGTTATAGGCTATTTAATTTTATGTCAGTCTATCTGCACGATGACAAATAAATATGATTGATTTATTGATTGTTTTATGACAAGAAGAATGCGTTGAATGACCGACGGATGGTGGTGTTCTAGTTGGAAGTTGGTCGTCGACATATCGTTCCAGACATTCCAGAGCAGAGATCATTGTGACGCTGCTGCAGCTGCTGGCATGGATCGCCTGCTGTCGTGTGTCAGCGCCGAACTCGTCGACATGTCCTCCACGGACAATCACCGTCATCATCACAATCAATACAGTGAAAAAGACACCAAACAACACCTCGCTGTGGCCACAGGTCGCCTGGCCACGTTCCGACAACGACTCCCACCGCTCACCTTCCTTCCCTGCGGCGTCCGACCAGCGGATCCCAGCCCGCCAGCCTCCCCTGGCACAGCAGACATCGGTGACGGTCTGAAAACCAGCGAACCCGTGCTGACGGGCCGATTGGAACACATTGCCGACCGCTATGTCGTTTCGGCGACGCTTGGACGCGGAACCTTCGGCAGCGTACTGCGAGCCGAGTGCCGACGAACCGGGCGACCCACTGCGCTCAAAAAGCTGCCGAAGGAGACGACAAAACCGGCCGACTTCCGGCGCGAGTTCGTCTACGGCCGACAGATGTCGCTCGGACTTCCGACCGGGATCGTCGCGACGTACGACGAGGCGTTCGAGACGGCGACGTCGTACGTGTTCGCACAGGAGCTGGCGCCGTGCGGCGACCTGTTGGCGGCCGTGTCACCTCCCCACCGCGGCGGACTGGGCGAGACACGGACCAAGCGCGTCGCCCGTCAGCTGGCCGCCGCTCTCTCATTCCTTCACGCTCGTCGCCTCGTCCACCGCGACGTCAAGCCGGAGAACGTGCTGCTCTACGACACCGGATGTCGACTGGTCAAGCTCGGCGACTTCGGCGTGGCGCGTCGCAGCGGCACGGTGGTCTGTCGGGTCTGCGCCGGTACCGCATACACCGCCCCGGAGGTCTGCAGTCGGCAACTAGGTCATACCTACCGCGTCGATCCGGCGACCGATGTCTGGGCGTACGGGGTCGTTCTGTTTGCCCTGATGACCGGCAACTTCCCGTGGCGTGTTGCCTACGTAGACACCGACGACCGACTGTACGCCGATTTCGTCGCGTGGCAGCAGGAGAGGCAGCGACGGTCGGCGTCGTCGTCGTCTCTGGCGGAACCGTCCGCCGCTCCGCCGCCGTCACCCGAGCCGTGGTCACGCTTCACCGAGCCATTTGTCGCTCTGCTTCATCGACTTCTCGACACGAGTCCACTGCGTCGAGCGTCGATCGACGTGGTTGATCGGCTGGTGACCGAGGTGACGTGGACTGTTCGCCGCGCTGAGCCGGTTGTTCGACGGAGAACGCACGCGAGTGCCGACGGCGATCGACGGTGTCGGGCACTTGTCAATGAACCCCAGCGACGGGCACCAGCGACAGGGGGCGTCGAGGAAGAACGACAGACTCTGATGGATGCAGCGTCGAGGTCGGACCGAGTCAGTCACTGGCTACAGAACAACAAAGAGCTGGACTCGACCACAGCCACGTCCTAGCCAACTGCAGCAGCGGCGCAGCTTCGTGTCGAAACAGCACCATTAACCTATATACTGTGTTGGTGGAGACGTTAAACCCTGCTCACCACATTAACAATGACCTTGAAAGAACTGCAAGGTCATTTCAACCACAGACTGTGACTGAAGAAAATTCCCCAACACAAAAAACGGGTACTTGAAATTTGCATTTCCCTGATTTCGACCTGTGTTGAGCATGAAACATTGGACTGGACTTGCGGACTGTATGAAACCTGATGAATATGCGAGCAAAATCTGATGCAAAAATATTCACGCATTTCTGAAAAATCGCGGTTTTTGTGTAGTGATATTTTATCTAACGTCACCATGTAGTAGGCCAATTCAGCTATTTTAAACATTCTAAATCAATTATGTCGTCGGAAAGTGTGTCACATATTGGACATAGGATGGACCAACAAAAAGAACAAAAAACCATAGGCTATAATTATCATGCGTCCGCGTAGCGAAGCTATACATGTATGTGGAACGCCACAGAGATATAGGAATTATGTCCGTTCGTACGTCCAGCACACTCTGGGTATTTTGTTGAGAGATAAAGATGCCACTAGCGTAGTGGTTGGCTTTGTCAAGGTCACATTGATTAAGTTTGGGTCACCCGAACATTAGGAGTCCGGTATTCCATTTTTGACTCTTCGTATAGCACGGGTATTCATGTAGGCCCTACAATGTGCAATTCTTTGTGTCTGTATTCGGAAATGCCACAGTTTAGAGACATAGTACGTAGTCGTCGTATGTGATCTATAGTAAGTGCATATATTATCAGTGACCTTGGGTATCAAGGTCATTGGCTATGACAAGTTTCTTTGGAACTCGTTACACTCGTACAATGAGCATATACTACGTAAGTATGAACTGAGTAGGCTATATGAGACATTAAGTTATGCGTTTATTTATCGTGATCTGTATTAAATAGGATGCTGGTTAAATATTTTCTATGTAATATAATATCAATCTATATACCTTACTAGGCAGTTTATTTTTATCGTCTTGGAATATGTGATCTTCCACGCCAAGAAATCTACATTTTGATAACAATCCGCTCTTAAGCTGTCATCCATCTCCAGACTCCAACGTCTCTGTCATATACAGTATACACGGAAACCGCAACGTCTTAATGCTATGGTTGCAATTCGCCCTAGAAATCTACAATTTTAGCGGAAAATAAATTGCAAGCGAGTAGCGACCATATTTCTGTAAACCATCTCTGTTCAGTCTACATAGGCATATACAAAACGCTGCTCATCTTTTGTCGCCCTAGCTCGACCATCTGTATGCTCCTCATTACAAATCGCCAACCACACTGTGGAAGCGGCTCCCTTCTTTTCGTCAACCTCATCCTGTCCACTCTCCTCCTGGTTCACCTCATTTTGCACATGTCACCGTGTTCTCATCATCTATCACTCCCTCGGCCTTTAACTCCAGACTTAAAACCCATCTGCTCCACAAATCCTTTCCTCCACAGTCTATCTAGTTCCATTTAGACTGCCTTCACGAATCTTATACTCGGACCAGCCTAACTTGGCACTATATTTTGTTCGTTTTAGTTTCTTTTTTATTTTGTTATTTTTGGTCACATAAGCTGGCCAGCTCTTCAGTCCATATTAAACTCTTCGTATCGTATGCTATAAACTGGCACGGACTACTTGGCGTGTCGAGACTCGAGAGAATGTGCGCTTTATACAACACAATAAGAGAAAGTTGACGTGGACTGTAAAGCTGATTTGTGGTTAGCTTTAACCAAAAACACCTATCGAGAAACAAACATATACAACAACTGACTAAAACAAACAAACTCCAGTGTCCATTCCGTGTAGAAGCAGTCTATAGACCACGGCTCTCAGCAGCTTTCAATTTCATATCGAATCGTGTTTCGCGGAGCATGCCACTATGCACACGGATTCAAGTGTATGGTGGGACGCGCGGCCTCAGAATCGATAGGAAACGGTTTAATCTGATGTGCGTACGTGTCTTGTCTTGTGTCGGCATGTGCGCTCAATGACGTCACGGCACATGGTGCCCGGTATCTTTATCGCCGACCGGCAGCGCGCCGCGGCCTTCCGTGTATCCAAACATTTGCCGACGATTTATTCACACCTCAACGCGCCGCGGAACTTTCTCCAAACACGAATGCAATGTTGGCTAGCTCGCCGGCTAGGCTTTACACCGGCGCTGGGACGAGGCAGTGTCAGCTACGGCTGCTTTACGCTCGTCGAAGAAATGATAGGGCCTATCGCAATCATGGCCCTCGTTGATCGTACGCTGTAAATCGTTCAAATCATTTGCATGATGATAAAATATTATGGGAAGGTCTTTGTTGTTTCCCCTCTGATGGCTGTGAATACTCCACATCCTTGGATATCAGTCTTCAGCAAAGCGATGATAACAAGACAGTGTATCGCCCGGTTGAATTGAGACGATACGCTCCTCATCTAGCAATAGACTTGTATCACGCTGCAGCGGCGCCATCTGCCGAATGCAAGTTAAGTGCTGATGTTGGCGACGGACAGACAAACAGACGGACGGACAACGCCAATCAAAAGCACTGTCCCCACTATGTGGGGCGGAAGTTTAACTAGGACGTTTCAATTGAACAAGGCCAAGGTGACTTGCAGGTACAACTCAGGTTACAACAAATATGCATTTGCTGGACGAGAAAATCTATAAAAGCATTTGCTATGATTAATTATTGTATTTAATGTTTTAAGCGCGAGCTTTTACCACGCAGTCACAAGGTGCAATCGGATACAATCTGTCTGTCTATCCGTCTGTCACACGTCAGGATTATGTCGGTGTCGAAACAGCTAAACATATAGAAATTCTTTCACTTTATGATACGTTTTCATCGCCCTAAACCGCCTCCCAATGTCATACAAACAGGAGGCGTTGAATGCAGGTGGAATGTGAAAAATTCGCCATTAAAACTTAAAACTCATCCCTTTCACAAATCCTTTCCTTCTATAGTCAATCTTATTCATTCCGGGCTGCCTTCATGGATTTTAACCTGTACTGCATTAAAGGGGCACTGGCGTTTGTTTGTTTTAGTTTTTTTCTGGCTACGTGTGCTAGATAAAGCTGAATATTCACCTTTCGAGTCCACGTTAAACTCCACTATCGTATCGTATCGTATCGTATTTGCAGCAAATAAGTTGCTGCATGCAATGCCACCGGAAATTCCCGTTTCGAAATGGCGGGAGTTAATGAATGGCACTATTCCGAATCCCCGATGGCCTTGGCTACATTGTGGTAAAGGGACAAGACAAGATAGGGGCATTGTTACAGTGGACAACAGAGAGGAACTCGTTTGTGATCCTACTGGATCACGTGATTCAAATGACCTTGAGTAACGTTTAAAGGTCACGCCTCCATCACTCACCCGCTCACTGCCGCACTTGACCAGCTCAGCTGAGGATCGTAGTATTCACATTCACATTCACAGTAATGGCTCACTACCGGAGTTGCTCCAATACTGATGGTATTACCACTGTTGAATGAACTACCAACAGAGCAGCCCAAGCGTGCTATCGTCTGAGCCTAACATGCTACGACGACGACGACGTGAATAATAAGACGACGACTTCGACGCAACAGAAATTTAACGCGATTCGTCGGCGGACAATTACAGTACAACATTGTGTATACGTGCAGCGTTGTACTTTTATTATCAAAATTTGAGCGCAAAGTGTCTTTGTTATTAATGAAACCCCCAGAGCCCATTGTCACCATTGCTTCTGGACCCTGGCTATAGAAGACACCCGTTCCACTGACCGTCACTCGGCCTTTTCGCTTTCGTGGATTTAGTCTTTGGCCAGGGATCCTTCATTAATATTAAAGGAAACTGTTGTGGAGGCTTAATCGTTAATTAATTAGGCCTAATTTTGCCCCATAGATCCGTAGAAGCTGTCGTTCACCGGAAATGGAGTAATCGTTAATCGGAGTTAATAATTAGTTTCTTGTTAATATTCAGCTCCAGTTTATGTTTCGCGTCTTCAAAACAATTGAATTAGACCAAGCAGTTTTCGTTAAATTCCTGTTGCATTTCACTATCAATATTATGGCCACTTTATTTTCAGTTTTGGGCGAGTTGATTTATTATTGATTTCCTTGATGCTGTTTTGCTTCCTGATAATAGCTAAGAGGGCTGTTGTCACTTAGCTTTATTTTCTTTAGAATTTCAGAATTTCAATAAATTTCATCCCAAAGTAACACTGCAAGTGCAGCCAGAACGAATGAAACGTTGACATAACGATTAACGAGCAATCGTAAATACATGTACGTGAAACATTCACTACAAGCCGATTAGTCAATTTATTGGATTAACTATTAATTAAACGAGGATTTGCTTGACTAAACGACTGGCGAAAATCTCTTGCTTAAAACAAATTTGCAAATACGGGTCTCCTCTATTTTGACGCCAGTGTAAAAACTACGCAGGGACGTTGGAATAATAACAGCATATTTTCGCGTCACTGGCGCAGATTTAATAAAGTCGCGGCGACACTGGAAGTGTTCAACCGAGATCATGTCGAAACATCAGGCGTCGTTTGCCGAGGTCTGTACGGAACATGCGACGCGAGTAGTTGTACGGAAATCGTTTTCCCAGGTCAGACCGAAACATTGCCCGTCGTCGGTCCACGCCGTGGTCGGCAGTGTTCCACGGCAACGCCGACCTGCGGCCCAGATCGCTGCGAAACATGGAGCCTCGTCTTTTCCCCAAATCGGTCTTGAACGATCTCCACCGGTAGAGCTGGGCGCGGTTGGAGCGTATGTCGCGGTCCTGGCCGAGATCCGAGCGAAATGCGCCGCGTTTCCGTTCTTCGTCGCTCGCCAACCCGTCACTACTGTCGTCACTGAAGTCATTAAAGCTGTCCAACGGTCTCGAGTCGGCTTTGGTACCCGCCACCGTAGATGACAGGAGAGCTCCAAGGCTCAGCAAGATAACCGCGGTGTACAGCCCACGAGTTCCAGCCATCTCGACTTCGCTGGTCCCTGAAACATCAACAGCAAAGTTACTAACAACGTGAAACTAACAAATGCTAACCAGTGATGTTAAACGAGACCAAAACCTCGAGACCGAGGCCGAGGCCGAGACCACAGCTACGAGGCCGAGGCCAAGGCCAATCTCTAGAGGTTGAGGCCAAGGCCGAGGCCAAAAATAATAATGAAAAAACTACCAAATAATGATTAACAACATACAATTTAAGATTATTGCCCGAAAAATTAACAAAATTCCCGAATTTTACACGATTTTTGCCTAAAAATGGCCGATTACGTAATAAGACAACGAGATCGAGGCCAGGCCGAGGCCGAATGTTTGAGGCCGAGTCCGAATCTTTGAGGCTGAGGCTGAGGCTAAAATTTTGGCCTCGAGGCCACTTTGGCCTCGAGGACTTAACATCACTGCTGCTAACAAAGTAAACGAGTAGTTAACAAACCGACAGTCGCTGTGTTTTGAATTAGTTTTATGTAGAAGTAAGTATCTAAAAACAGGACACTTTATGTTTCATCATGAGTTTGGTCGTGTAGCAATGCATTCCGATGAAATGGAAGTCCTTATGACTGAACACAAATAAACGCTTCCTCGGGAATCTTACGGTCAAAGAATTTTTTAAACCGGTTCACATTTGCCAAAATTATGACGAAACATCAAGTGACTTGTTTTTTCTGACACCCAGTGTAATTAGGTAAAATAATGTCGATCTGCAGAACGCGATTACGTTACGTGAATATCTCCAATGCGCTAAACGCATCCGTGATTTTTGCTTAATGGATGTTTTCAAGCTTACAAACTTGGTACATGCACATGTTTACTGTCAACACCAAGAACTTGGAGGATTGGATTCGGATTGGGTCTGACGCGGCAAACGAGCGGATATCCGCCGCGTTGCTGATGAGAACTCAGATAAGATGACGAAGAGACTCGGCGAATGCGACTGACTGACTCTGAGATCGTGAGCGGCGCTATTGCGTCTCTCACCGCCGCCGAGTAGAAGCGTAACTGCGTCTAATTACGCCAAACGACGCCGCCGACTGCATGGTACCGGCATCTCCGATCAGGGCAAGGCGAACAGCCCCAGTGGCGGTTCTAAGGGGTGGCCGGGGCACAGTCCCCCTGTGATAACTCTGTCCCCTGTGGCTCCCCTAATGAAACTGGTTGCAAGGTAGCACGGTTACATAATAGCTGTATTCACAGCGCATGGCATCGCGTATAGCTGGTGTCAAATTACACCACTCGCGTCAATCATGCATTATGTCATCCGGAATTCTTGGTCCCCAAATACAGATGTGGCCACCCCGCTGGCCACCCCAAACTGCTGCAGCTAGAGACGTCCCTGAACAGCCCAGCGATGATAGCCATGACGGGCATACGTGTTGATAACTTCCGTCGGTGAGCCACAAGTTAACCAGGCTTTCGAGGACATTCGCCGCTGTTCGTTACGTATAGCCCTGTTGAGTTCGACAGCCGTTTGCCAATGTTAATCACAACTACTCGCATGTCTGACAACTTAAGTAGTAAATTGACGCCACTGGTTAATGGTAAATACCGCTGGTTATCGTTATTAGTTGTAATCTTCATCAATTTAACGTCGTTGTCGTATACCAGCTCAACCACGTTTTTGTTTTGTTTTTGTTTACATTTTGCTTAAGAGACAATAACTCGAGAAAACTTGCCTATTTCTAGGATATATTTTTTTCTCCGTTTACATCGACAGCCGCAACGTTACACCAAATTGTACCAGCAGATATGCCATAAAAGCCGGTAGTCGATTTGGCTCGCGCGGCTGCTCAGCTCTAAGGGACTGTTATTGTCAGAAGACGCGTCGAACGATATCCAGTCCAGCCCTGCTAATGTCACGCCGCCGACGCGGGTTAGTCTATTTTACGCGACATGCAGCAAAACGGGTTGGCAATTCCTTGCGTCATGATAGGAATGCGGTCACGCCAAACGCTTCTTCTCCCAGAATTCTAAGCCGAATGAGCTGATTTTTAACAGTTCAACGACAGTGTGTGCTTAAAGCGCTCACACCAATAGTTGATCCGGGCCCTGGTTTCCGAATGCGACGACTTTGAAGACGTCACCAATCGACTCGCCGTGGGCACTTTCCTTTAGGGTCCCCATTGGACACGAACCCTTCCTTCCTTCTTTTTCGAGTTTCCGAGAGATTTAGCATCAAAAGTTGCAGACACACAGTGACACGTCCAGAGTCACACACGACACACAGAGATAGACACGTCGACTGATACGACAATACGCAAAGCAAAGTAAAGTATACGTCGATTTGTATAGCGCGTATACATTAACATACCTTTGATGCGCTCGTGAGATCACTTGTCATATGGGATCAAACAGTGTCGACAGAGGTGATTCTCACGCCTTTACCCCGGCGTATTGCCGGTACTCATTTATCGACCCCGGAAGAACGTAAATAAGTTAATAACTAATTTTCATTAATGTGAAAAACATACATACAAGGAAAAATTGCATAAAACATAAAAACATAAAACACACATTTAAACGAGATACAAGATACAAGCTATGCATGTTACGGAAATATACCGTGGGCCATAAAAAACGTGCCACTTTATTTGGGATCATAACTCCCATGTTTCGTGGTGGATTTTTACACTTCTTGCACCAATGGAAACAGGAAAAAATGCTCTATCGAAGAATTACAAAATTTGCAACTTTACCACAATTGTGTCTCTACACTACCTGAGAAAATTTAAAAACACACACAACAGCACATTTTGAAACCAACTGTCAGCGCATTTTAATGCTCAACGCTATCAACGGCAAGAACGAGTCCAAGTGAACTGTTTCCAGTTCTTGTTAGGAAATTCCCTTAACAGTCTTCTGGCAGAAAATCTTTTACATTCCCACTTGTTTTTAATAAAAATAATATCTTCGAAACTCAACATTAGGTCTATTATTCATTGACACAGTAAACATTCATGACGTGCAGTGTGACACAATTAGGACGTCACGTCATAACCGATAAGGAACCACTAAATAAGTAAACCATAGTGTAGAATATTTATTCCTTTTCCAATGGTACACAAAGTGTTGAAATCCATCAAGAAACGCTGAAGTTATAGTCCAAAATAAAGTGGCACGTTTTTTATGGCCCACGGTGTATATAGGCCTTCTACAGAAGCTGATAGGTGGCCAGTTTAGTGTAGGCTACCGCGCGTGACAAAAACAGTAATTAAAACGACAGAACGAAAAACAACAAGAAGCTTAGCTGTCACTAACAACCTGCGGTTTCCGTAGAAAGCGAGGAGCGAGAGAGTGCGTGACAGAGTGACAGAGTTTTATTAAACACACTTGCAGCTATAATATAGTTGGATACGATACGAAAGCGGAGTTTAACGTGGACTCAAAAGCTGAGTGTGATCAACTTAATCTAACATGCGTAGTCAGAAAAAACATGAAAAAGAAGAAACTAAAACAAACAAACGTTTGGACAGCTAATTAATACAGATTAAAGAAGTTAAGAGTAACCACGACGAAACAGACACACCTCACACTGCTATCCATACATATATCATTAATGTTTGGACAATATGTGACAAGAATGCGAAATTGTTGCAAAAAAACTGCACAGTTTGACTGATTGGTTTCGCCAGTTTTCGACGTTTTGTTATGCCGGCGGCAACGGTTTGCTGCGGAGAATGACTTTTTGCATAAAGCGCTATAAAGAAATTTATGATATTTTCTTGCTTACGGCAAATTATTAATGCGGCAAAATATGCAGCAGAGTTGAAGTTAAACTGGTGTCTTTACACTCAGCAGTCCCACGTGTATCCCGATTATGTATCGTTAGGTGGGTTAGCACCTTCCTTGGAGAGTGTCGTTAGGTGGGTATCTTTGAAGTGGCGGGTGGCGTAGCATTATGACTGAATAAGCGACATAAGTTTAAAAAGGAGATGTAGCATAAGAAAATGTGTGTAAATGTAATAACTTTCTAGTTAACAATTAACAGCGGAGTTATCGCATCTGGGTTTTAAACTGAATAAGCCACAAGTATGATTTTGCAGTCCGCATCTTTC
>Ga0056114_1000559_pt1 | contig 13586 bp, 6 predicted proteins | sample WorMetHERISLAND1_FD_77005 | JGI IMG/M metagenome (GOLD analysis project Ga0056114, IMG submission 77005) | Marine gutless worms symbiont microbial communities from Max Planck institute for Marine Microbiology, Germany - Olavius loisae HERON... ...
CAATTCATTCACTGTTTATAGATAGGCCTACAGTGTTGTTATTCTTAATTTGTTCACTAAGAAAGACTGGTGATCACGCCACAGGTGCAAGCTAATGTTTGATCTCGTGCTTGTTTGTGTTCATGCTCCAAAATTGATTCACGATGCTGGGCGTTATCGCCGTCGACTCCCTTCATTAAATAATTTCGCAACTTTTCGACTGATGGGTCAGTTTTCCCTTCCTCTTCCCCAAATCGTAAAATATCGATAATTGATCCCCAAGTATTACAACTGCCATTTCATGCTCCGTTAAATTTAAACCGATTAGATTGCAAGTTTATACGTCAACGGCACACACGTATGATCCCTCGCTGGTAATACCTTATGGTTTTGTCTGAAATATATGCCGATAAACTTAAGTCAATCTGGCTCGTATATTACGTTGTTTTCTTCAACGATCGCAAAACTCAAGGTCAAATATCCAAAACTACAGGTTTTGTACAGAAAAATGCAGCTCATTGCGACATACGAATTGCTCTTAAACATTCAATATACCATCGTCTATAGACAACTCACCACAGTTAACACTCAGATCCAACAACATCCATGCACTATACGTAAAATAGTTTTTAAAAATCGACAATTCTATAAATCGGTCGGCCGAGTAGTCAGTCGGCACAAATCGCGTGCGCACAAATAAAAATCGACATCCTTAGAACTTTTCGTTGTCAACCACTCAGCTAAATAATTAGTATACGAATAAAAACAGGCGTCAAATTTGACGTCTTTGTAAAAGGGCCACAAGATAAGGTTCTGGCGAAATTCAAACGCAGGCAGATTCCTTGTAGTTAAGAGTTTGGATGAAATCTCGCCAGAGTTTTGAATCGGAGAAAGACCTGTCTGTTGTATCGTCTCTTAAAACATGATCCAGTTTACGAAGACTTGTTGCGTCGTGACCTGACCTAAATAGCATGCGCACACGACATAAACTGACCTACTAAACAACAACTATATTGCATTTTGCCACGTTAAGCTCCAATACCGCGATAACATGCAGTCACAACGGCAGACAATCGACACGACACACGCAACATCTTAGACGGGCGAATATCACGCGTAACTAAAAAAAATATCACACGGATTTAGCGAGTCTGACAAGAAAACCTATACAGAGATTCCATGTTTAACCCTTTAACGCCCACTGCTGCCATATGGGTACAGCTATAAAGCATCCTGTGCCAGAATGGTTTAAGCCGTCATTTGTAATTTTTGACATCTGGGCACTCTGACGCTCAGGGCTGGGCGTCAGGGTGCCCGGATTTCAAAAATTACAAATAACTGTCCGGCACAGGATGATTTATAGCTGTACCCATATGGCAACAGTGGGCATCAAAGGGTTCATACCAGTCGCCCCCAGCATGCTACTAAACGTCACAAAATCATTTAGCAGAGAAACAACCAGTTGATAACACGCGATATGCAAATATCGCCGCTAACAGGCGACGAGACGAAACGTCCTGTTGATATATTGCTTTCGTACTGATATTCATTTCATAATTCACGCATTAGACAGAAATATCGTTCAATGTCGAGTTTGACGTGCAATATATCTGTCACGAAGTTAAGATGTCGAAATGAGGCGTGCGCTGCCGGGGAGTTTTGACGTTTCATTATCGTGACAAATATCTCGAAACAGCATCCGATATCTGATTCAACGTGTGTTAAAGTTAAGATATAGCCGATCGATTTTTGCAGAAAGTTAGCAATCGGTAACAGTGTTTCTGGAGCAGTGAAATGAACACATTCGCGAGAAATCATCAAGCACGACAGGAAAACTAGGCCTACATTTAAAACGTTAATTTTTGACGTTCAAGTTGTTTTTATACATTCAAGTCCAAGATATTCGCAAGAACTGAACAAAATGTTAGCAATTATCGTAATTTAACACACTTCGCAGTTAAAAACAAAGTATATTCCGATTCCGGAAATAACTATTAACTAATGAGACATGGTTGCTACGATCTGTCAGCATTGTATGTAGCCTAGTCGTATTTTGTCGCATCGAATCCTATGAATATCGAACTGTACAAAAGCGATAATCGCTGATCACTATTAAACGCAAAAATAACGCAATTACACAACACTAAACGTCATTGCTTTGCCATCACCGACATAACAATATTAAGATATTAACAATTAGGGATGTGCGGATAATTAAATGTTCTAACATTAAATTTAACTGCTATGCAGTTGGTATACTGCATGGACGTTGTTCAGTCGTATATGTCTCGGGGGAATAGAGTAACAGAGAATTACTTATGGTTTCAGCCATCGTCTACGATCACGTTGTTCTCGCTGTTCTAACAGTTTGGCAAAATTTCAAATGCTCGACCTGAGTTTATAAGACTATGCTTCATTGTAACTCCTCGTGATAGACCTTACAGTGAAAGCAAATAAAGGTCAAAGGTCTTCAGAAATGAAATGTGATCGCATATGGAGCTTAATAGGCCTATAAATAGTTTGCACAACTGTCGACCAAAACCATCCTGGCCGGCGCAGGCAAATTGCCTAATTTCAATGATATGTAGTAGCTATTGGCTGAATATGATACCGACGACAGTTTTCACGATTCTACTGCTTTAAAATGCGCACATCTCTAGCAAACTGTGAAACGATTCGGTGTCGCTGTAACAGAGCGCCACGCGCGAGCGAGAAAATCCGCTACAGATTGCTTTGCTGTCATCATAGAGATGACTCGACAGTTACAGTTGCAAAACGTTGCTGAAAACAATCAAGTGCGTATCAAATATATACATCAAAGCAACGAGACGTTTTGTTATACGTAACAGAGTCAACTAACAAACGCTACAGAAGACAAAACGCAATGATTAATTGCTGTCAAACAGGCGTCTACGTTCGTTTATTGCTGTTGAGTCGTTGAACAGTCTCGATGTATAACCCTGTATATTGATGGCATGTTACTGGACAATGACCACTATTGATGAAGCTAAATCGTCTATTATGTGGCCCTCAAGTAGGGGGCCGCATTACTGTAAGTGCTGCAGACCGTCCGTCTGTCCGTCCGTCGACTCCGTCCCGTGCCTCCGATTTTTTCCGAACCCCGTTAGGCCTATATAAACTTCTAATTTAGTGAAAACACAGCGCTGGACAAGAGTAACTAGGGCAGCAAATTTAAGTTCCAAAGGTCAAAGGTCAAGGTCACTGGGAACGAAAATGTAAAGATCGTTTTTTGCGCGCATATCTTCGTCAAAAATGGATCGATTTACGTCAAACCACGAACAGAATGATCAATGGGCCATTGTATAGCGTCGAATTCATATCATCAGTAGACCCTTCAGTGAAGTGCTACAAAAGGAGACAAGTTTTGAAATGGAAATTCGACAGTTAGATAGTTTATCTGGCGATTTTCTGTGTAGATCAGTTGAGATCGTTCCGTTTATTCTTAGACTGTGTATAATGTGCGAAGAATCTATAAAATTATGAAACTTTGCCTTAAAAGTCAATATTCCTGACGATGAATCCATCGAATACGAAAGACATGAAATATTGTCGGTGCCTTTCTAAGAGAATACAAGGCATAATGCTTTCATCTGGCGGCGGAAACGAGCCTACAATGTGCCAGAAATGCCGCTCGACACTCGCACTGTGCCAACTCGCTGATGATCTCCGCTGAGATTATTTTAATCTCGCCGCTGTGAACGAACATGCTTTATCGGCCAGTTTGACGAAAGAACGTTCGCTTTATGCAAACTCAAAAGAAATCCCACTTTAGGAACAGGGTGATACGATAGCATGGAGAGGTTAAAAGTTTGGACATGGACACATTTTAAATCTAATTTCTTTTAGGAAATCACACGGGAAAGCCGGGCCCTTTACCGATTGGACTTCGTCACGCTGGAAGATCTAGACTGTCTCGCTCAGAATAGCTCCCTTGTATGTACTGTGTATTTGCCTTTTTCCTAACACATGCGTCGAAACTCTATACATATATAACTTATCCAAGTTTTTGGCCGAAATTTTACTGGTCTGCGACCTTCGCAAAACAGGACGAGCGCACAAAACATATCGATGTACACAAAAATTGTGTACCACAAACTTTTGAACATTATCCTACAGTGCGTACAGAGTTATACAGATGTTCATCTGTATCAAAACTTCGAAGCAGAGGAAGCTACGGAACGTATACCGGTTATCATCGTGGAAGACTATATTCAACGTTAATCTAGTACCACATGTACGGAGAACGTCCAGGACGTTTTGGCACGAATACCTGTCTGAGTGTCGAGATGTTTCTAGGCCGGGAGAACCGGACCTGCAGGGACTGAGCCGAGTCCAGGGAGAAATATATCGCCGCTGTCCGTCGGGAAAATGAGTTTCATTCCAGGTGGCCTGATGATGACGTCACGAGACACAACTGACTGAAAAAGAACCAAGGACATTACGTAACGAAGACAAAACCGAGAACAGGAAGGACAGGATATGGTAGAGCGACGAGGACAAGGATAGGTCGTGAAGGAATACCTGGAACAACTGACAAGAACGATACAAGACAAAACACAGTCTAGTGCTACAAACAGAGCTGACTGTCACAACTCAACTGCAGCGTGAAAATGTTCTGATAACGCTAACACAATACCGTCGTCGCAACAGACAGAAAATATAAACAAAATATAATAAAGGTCAGCTATGAGCCAGAATGCGCCCGTCATCTGTCATGCAGTCGTTTTAGTCTGCTTACTAACAATAAATTGCCTAACAACAAAATAATTTACTAATACACAGTGTCATAATCAGCAGCGCGGAACGCCAATTACTGAGCGCCAGAGTGCCCGAATGTCAAAAAGTACAAGATCTGGTGAGGGGATAACCCCCCTTGAGGGTTTGGGGAGCGTCGTGACCTCTCAGTAGACACCCTGAGGCAGAACCCTCCTTAGCGGAACGAAATTTGGTGTATTATTGTCTATTTGAAGACCGCTGCTTGCAAATATTCCGCAGGGCGTAAGAGTCGGGTCAGAAATTAGCACATGCTTTCCATTCTGGCATTCGTTCAAATTTCAGTGGTGACAGACCACTACTTTCCACGCGTCTGGTCATAGTATAACAACAACGTCATCAACGTGATAACAATAATAAACGAACGAGTCTCGGTGATCTGTTCGCGTGATACTTAGGGCTAATTTACTAGAAAATATCAAAGTATATAGCCTATAGCGAGAAAGCAAAAATAAATCACTACATAGCCTATGGCACGTGCACCCTAAAAAACCAATAGTAGCCTAACACCAAAACCAGACAAACAAAGAACCATGAAAAATCCTTTTTTTCACAACATAAAGTCTATGATTGCAGTCAATCGACTGGCTGGAGGCTACAGTCTGAGTAGGCAGAGCACGGATTTGTCTCCAAATCTCTGACTGACAACTGTGGACAAAACGAAACCACAGAAAAACTAAACTTAGTACTTACTTACTGGTGTATTTCCGTGGATGATATCAATGCATAGTTAATCCTACAGTCTATTCCAGAGACCAATATATACACAGATCCGCGACGAAGTCGAAAAGGAGTGTCGGCGATTGTGTATCGTTAGGAGGGTTTCTTTGAACTGGCCGGCGGCGTAGCCTATATAAGACTGAATAAGCGACATAAGTTTAAAAAACACATGTAGCTAAGAAACGTTGTGTAAACGTATAATAACTTTCGACTTAAAAATTAACAGCGCAGTTATTGCAACTTGGTTTTAAACTGAATAAGCCACAAGTATGATTTTGCAGTCCGCATCCTTTCAGCGAATACGCAATACGCCCCGCCCCCTAACCCACCTAACGATACATTACCGTTTTCTTGTGTCGGCGAGAAATACGCCACTATACCGTGGATAACGCGCGCCTAACACGACCAACGTACAGGAACTTTAACCCTTTGACGCCCACTGTTGCCATATGGGTACATCCTGTGCCAGACCGGGTTAAGCCGTCATTTGTAATTTTTGACATCCTGGCACTCTGGCGCACAGCCCTGAGCGTCAGAGTGCCCAGATGCCAAAAATTACAAATTACGGCTTAACCTGGTCTGGCACAGGATGCTTTAACAGCTGTACCGATATGGCAACAGTGGGTGTCAAAGGGTTAACTGGACAACTAGACAAAATCATGTTGATTATTGCTCACTGCGGTCTAGTCGCTGACAATGGACGTTACACTGCACTGTACATGATATCAATCCAGCGTACTATACGATCAACGGGTCGGACAAACGAGGAAAAATAACTGTAATATAACTGCGTGTAAATATAATACAAACACTCATAATCCGCAACGCCAATCGCTTATCTACAGGCGCGAGTCAGGTTTGACTGCCAACCATTAACCAACCTATTCACAACCAATAAAAGTATCACTCTACTAGAGGAAAACACAAAAAAGAGCAAGTTGTGTAGGATGGCAGATCGCTTGCAGAACTAGATCTGAAAAGGTGACATCGTTATTACAGCACATCGCCCATAATGTCAATGTGTTGCTGTTTTAGTTATTAACTGTGGTCCTTATCACCATCTATCACTCCTCAGCCTTTCACTCCAGACTAAAAACGTATCTGTTTAACAAATGCTTTCCTCCAGTCTTTCTGGTTCCTTCACGCCGTTCGCGGATCTCCAACTTGGACCAGACGCACTAGTGTTTGTTTGTTTTAGTTTCTTGTTGTATCTTGCTATTTTCGGTTAGGCCTACGTATGCTATACAAAAGAGTAGGTTTCAACATAGTCTGGAGTGTATTATACGAGAAACGCACTTATATCGACGACCCACTTTCAGGCCGCCAGCTAGTTGGCCGCAGCCTGAAACCTCCGTTGGTAGGCGTTGTCACCGTGCAAAGGTCACTGTTGGCGCATGTGGGCTGTAGTAACGCTGTGAACTGAGTTGCCGGTAGTTGTTGTGGCGTAAAATCGTGGAAATCACGGTAATATTTGCGTTATTTTGTCAGTTTTAACTTGTTTGCCGTTAATAAAGACATTTTGTATTTTGTTGAGTAAGTTGCGTGGTCGTTTATTTACTATTTTCACGGTATATATTGTTTCTGTATTTCTAGCATGTTTCTACAATGCATGTGCTTGCGATCGATTTTCGGCGTGGTCGTGTTCACTGAAGCGTGCGGTCTATAGCACTCCAGACAGCCAGTGTCTAGAGTGTTATATATACCGTTTATCCACTCTAGACACAATGCAAAAGATAGGAGTCTGGGAGTGGGTCGTGATATGACCTGACCACACTCAACTTTTATATTAAGGATGATAACAGCAGGAAAAACCCAGGGGAACAGAGGATGTGCACACGTGCTATGTATAGCTTCAAGTTTTGATAAATAAAGCCACATCAGTCCACATCCCAAATTATAAGGGTTTGTAAAGCATTAAACTGCATTGGACTTCCAGTGGTTAGTCTATCAAGTGGTCGCTAAATTGTCAGATCTTAAGAAAATATCAGCGTCTGGCCTGATATTGGTGCAATGAGGCCTGCACCACGCAGTTTAGACATCACACAATAGTCAATAGACGCGCTACACGTGACAATCGCTACACTGTAGAATTGCTACAATCGAATTACACTCACAGGCAGCACTAGTAATGCCTCCTTTGCAATATCACTAACGTGCGTACGCCCAGTAATGTATGCAAAACACCGACTTGATTATGCATAAAGTTCAGTCTATACAGAAAACAACACACGAGTGTAAAATAGCTACATCAAAAGGCTACCAACTGCGTGTACAACAGCATTGCTCTATGTCGATCGCGTCGTCGTAGTTAAATAGTTTTTATAGCACAACAAAAATAGCGAGAATCCAAAAAAAACTCCAACACCGACTAGCTGATAACACGTTAGTCGTTAGACTAGAATTACTCGAATACTGCTTCGTGTTGCACAAAAATCTATCGATTATTAAACTGCTGGAAACAGCCATACAGCAAGTACCCTGGTGTGAATATATACGTTGTCTACAAAAATAATAATCGGCGTCAAATGACTGTTTTCCTGTGCAGACAAATCAAAGCGAATATGAAGCACAATATTAATGGAGCCAAACTATAGCAAAGTTACGATAACTCCAACATGATTACAGGCGAAAAATAAATAAAGATAATACCATTAGCAGCGGTTTAACATGTTTACATCTCAGAAAATGCAGCAAAATGATGTGCATCTGCGACGAACATCGTGTACAACTGCACGTTCACTTTGCACACCTGTATGAGTCACTCGTTACCTGTGTGACTCATCATCGTCAATAATTTTATCATCATCACGAAAACTTAGCTCAGTCTAGTAAATGTATTCGTGAACAATATCGGCGATTTCAATAGCCTCTCGATCACACAAGTTGTTGCAATTAATATAGAAAATAATATAAATTAAATCGCTTTGTTCCGTTTAACTTTTTGCTCTATTGACGCTAATTTAACGGCTACAACATTGACGTGTATTTTAAATGAACTTTTCTTTCACGGAACATGTTTACACAGATCGGAAGACGAACAATATTTACAGACTACGTAGATTTGGCGTGCGCTACAAAAGTCGTATAATTTGACCGTGGCTCAAACTATTCAGCAAAACCGGGATTTTAAAGATAACAGCCGGTTGAGCTGTAATGCCAGTTTAGTGTTTTTTTGTCCCCAAAACTGACGGAGAGTGGCCGCATTGCATTGACAAGCTAGCAACGAAGTGTACACGATCTAGCCATCTCAGCACGAAGGTAACTGCACCACTGACGCGTTTGATGGGCAGAGATGTGTGAAACCGATCAACACTCTCAACAACACGCTGACACTGTTGTCAACGCTGTGTACGGAGATCGCAGGAAGTCGTACTGTAGTTGCCTCTACGACGTCGTAAGTCTCGCGGTCGTCTAACGATAGTGTGAACACACCCTCACAGCGATACATTAGAGACGGCTTCAACTGAGACGCACGTGTACGGTTTTGGCACACCGTGTAGCGACAACCGTACATGATATGTTTTTGGCGGGCGCCTGTATAGGCATACAACTTATGTAGGTGTAACGACAAAGTGTGGTCCCCGTGTTCCCGATCATCATCTATTATTCAACACGGCACCGTAACCAGCCACCATGCACAGTGCCGAAGTGGCTTAACTGTGCGCCCAAGCCGATAAGTGTCGGCTAAGCCGATTAGCCGAAGAGACAAGCCATCGGTGACCGTGGCGGCGTGAGCGTGATGCAGTCGGTCGGACTGCCCGATGAACTATCCGTGTACCTCAGTGACGCGCCGTTTCCTCCCGACATTCTCCAGTCGACCACCGCGCCAAGCCGACCGCCGCCGCCCATGTCACAGGAAGTGGATGATAGGTCGACGTCGATCCAGCTGCGACGACCGGAAACGGAAGTAGACTCGGTGCCCAGTGTCGTCCTGGGCCAGGGAGATCCTTCGAATCCGAGCGCATCGGGGGACAGCGATCCGATGCCCTCATCGCCGTCGTACGCGGACGCCAGTGGTGCTGGATCGTTCAGAAGACCCAGACTGCCCATTCCACCACTCAGCGAAGACAGCAGGTCGCTGAAGCCGCGCGGAACTGCCTCGGCGGATCGCAATCCGCGCAGTCCGCCGCGATTCCAGACGTCAACTAGAGACAGCGGATCGGACTGCCCGAGTGTCGCGGAACGGCGGAAGTCGTCGTTGGAATTGATGACGTCTGGAAAACCCAGTGACGACGACGACGGCGTGCTGGAGGATGATGACGCCGGGTTTGTCCAGCAGCCGACGACCCCCGGTGACGTGGTAGAGAGGTCGATGGAGGTGGATGGAGCACCGGACGAGCGGATCGCAGATCCGCCGGCGCCGCCACGCTGCTGCTGAACGCGACTCTCAATCTCCCGCCTCGCACGCTCCACGTTGTCCGGGGACCCCACCACCTCGAAGACTGGTTCGGTGCCACGCGACGGCGTCACGATGTAGGTCTGTGTGAGCTGCTGGATGCGCTTCACCGTCGAACCCTTCGGCCCGACCACCAGCCCCACAGATCTCACCGGAACGCGCACCTCACACGTCACGTGACCGGAAGTGGCTGCCGCCGCCGCAGTGGGACCGGGTGAGCGGCTGGTCGTGGCTGAGCTGCCCGGAGCGGCTGCGGCGGCGGCGACGCGGCGGCTGGCGCGGATCTGGCTGAAGTGATCAGCTGCCGACAGTATCTCCTGCTTAGCGGCTGAGACATCCTCGCGTCGACCCGTAATGACGAACACAGGTTCGTCGCCACGTGCCGGCGTTTTGATGTACGTATTGGTCTTGGCCCGCAGCGCTTTGATCTTGCAGCCTGCACACACACACGCCTCCGCTGTATAGTCGCCGCACTCAGCTACCCATCCCAGAACTAACCGGGCTCGACGTACAGAAACTTCGCCGGTAAATACAAACGTGTCTGAGCGTCTATAGACCTTTGACGCCCACTGTTGCCATACGGGTACAGCTATAAAGCATCATGTGATCCTGTGCCAGACCGGGTTAAGCCGTCATTTGTAATTTTTGACATCTGGGCACTCTGACGCTCAGCCCCAAGCGTCAGAGTGCCCGGAAGTCAAAAGTTACAAATGACGACTTAACCCGGTCTGGCACAGGATGCTATACAGGTGTACCAATGGGCAACAGTGATGGGCGTCAAACGGCTAAACTAAGCCCAGAAGCACATCTCAATGACAACACACGGCTGTCGGTCGTATTCGTCGATAGAACTGAACTGAGTGACATTTACGTGACTCGAGCCTTCAGTGAGCGTTAACATCATTCTTTCTGTACTTCACCTGTTTCGTAAGTAAGTGCAGTAAGTAAGCAAGTAAGTCGTGAATTTATACAGTGCATAAAGTGCAATACCTCTAATGTGCTGTATGTACTAGTACTCTGAAAACAACCGAGTTTTAAGCAGAGTAGCTCACGGCAGCGGTGTACGATCATAGCGTTCGGTGCACGTTACAATTGATTTATGCCTACAGCGATGGACTTAATGTGCCACGTGTCAGACACATCAGTCGTTACTTAGGCGCACCACACCGGCGCACGGAACATGTGCAACCTTTCACAGTCAAACAGACGACAGACGACGACCGATAGTTGTCAACAGCGCACAAACGACGGAGAGCGAAGCGACAAAGACATTCAACGGATTCCATGATCCACGGTACAAATGGCTCCCCTGTCATTTGTGCCCGACAGTCGAAAGGCTGGCACGGTAGGCCTATAACATCATAGGCGAATACAGAAATTTAAGGACGATGCGCAATTCCCGTCACTCCCCTTCCCCCTCTCTCTCCTTACCCTCTTCTTCGATACAGCTATGGGGTCATCTAGGAAGTAAGCTCCAAGCACAGAGTCGATGCTATAGCAGCACAGTGTTATCTGCGTATAAAATAATAAACATACTCCAATGGAGTCATATGACATTGTTAGCAACGTCATACGATACGATACGATACTGATAGTAGAGTTTAATGTGGACTCGAAAGCTTAATCCAGCTTAATACAGCCTAATCTAGCACACGTAGCCAGAAACTAAAACAAACAAAGCAGTGCCCCTTTAATTCAGTACAGGTTAAGATCCGTGAAGTCAGTCCGGCAGGAATAAGAGTGACTATGGGGAAAGGATTTGTGAAAGAGATGATTTTTTAAGTCTGGAGTGAAAGGTAGAGGCAGTGATAGGTGATGAGAGCAAAGCCTGCGAAGGTGGTGACTGTGATGAGGGGATATGCACAGGATGAGGTGAACCAGGAGGACAGTGAACAGAATGAGGTTGATGGAATGAAGAAGGGAGCTGATTCCACAGGTATGGTGATGCATATGTGAAAGAGCGGTTGGTGATTTGTAATGAGGAAGATACGGATGGTCGAGCTAGGGTGACAAGAGACGAGGAGCGAGTTCTACCTGTATAGACTGAACAGAGATAAGATTGTGTAGGTAGTCAGGTTGACTGGCTGTAAGAACTTTGTAGGTGAGTGATAGGAGTTTATACTCAACGCGTTCATTTATCTTGAGCCAGTGCAGAGATCTGAGGATGGGTGTGATACGAGAAGATTTAGGAGCTTTAATCACAGTACGTGCACGACAGTACTGAATCTGCTGAAGGCGGTTTATTTGAGACTTCGGAAGATTGTAGTAGAGAGAGTTACAGTAGTCAAGTTTAGAGTGGACAATAGAGGCAGCAATGGTACTGGCTGGTACTAGAATCAAGGTAAAGACGGATACAGCGAATAAAAACGGTGAAAGAACAGAACCCTCTCTGATGCCAAGACTGATACTAAATATAACGCCAAGAAAGAATTATACCATATACAGATCATTAAACGCACAGCAATTTACAATATTGTCACAAGAACGGTAAATATTTCTGACTTTACTAGTACTTTGCTCAATCACAGTGCCGGTGTAATCAAAGTCAAATTCCGCACGACATATCAATATTAGTTGTCCGAAATGACTTTATAGTTTTTTGCCGTATTTGAAGCGCTTCGGTCCCAGATTGGCAGAGAACCACCCGGTAATTTGAGAAATGTGTATAAAAATTCCCCATTTTTACTTTTTAGCCATTAACTATCTACGCCTTGCAAAATTAATAATTATACAATAGGCCTATACGAGCGCCACGGCTCTTCGCGATGGCGCGGCGCAGCACGGTTGCCCAGTCAAGCGATACAGATTTTACATCACTTTCAGGTTTTATTAGGCAGATAAATAGGATGGATTTTAATGCGTTCACAAGTATTAGGTTTTAACGTTGCGTTTTGATTGTGTTTCGATTGTTTTCATTAGGCTTTAGTTATAATACGGGCATCAGTTATTAGAGCATCTTGTGTTGCCTTACTGTCCTGCCCTATACTGTTTGTTCACTGTTATTGTTGTCTTTGTACACTCTGGGCAAATAACTGAATGAAATGATTGCAGTCTGGCAACTGCTTGTTTTCCATTGGATGCTGGATAGACCGACGTCATGAAATTGACACACAAGACAAAACAATAGCAGATTTTAGGGACAAACTACACGCCCGCCGATCAACATTTAAAGACAGATAGGCCTATAAGCATTGGAAGTGATCCGACGCTTAGCACCGCCAGCTTCAGACATCTGCTTAAAACTCGATAGTTTTAGTATAGTACATACAGTGCATTCGATGTAGGCCTATCGCATCTCACGCGCTATACAAACTCACGACTTACTTACTTACTAACTTTTAGTAGGCCTATACAAGCCAACCTTAGGGCCTGTAATGTAAAATCGTACTTATCCCCACAATGTGTGATCTCCGATGATTGTGAGTAACCTTGAAGGTCATTTAATAGCCATTCCTAAGTGGATATCTTGAGAAATGGCGTCTCTGTATACGACGGGCTTGGAAGCCAGATGCCTGATATACGACACGATACAATGGACAAAGTTTAACGTGAGGGTCAGTGGCGTACCGAAGGGGGGTTAGAACCCCCCCCCCATTGACGTATGGCAAAAAAAATTTTGTTGGTATTTTAATCACACAGAATGCGTCAAAATACAGTATTTTCAACCAAAAATACTAAAAATACACCCCCTCCACAC
>Ga0056114_1000560_pt1 | contig 13577 bp, 3 predicted proteins | sample WorMetHERISLAND1_FD_77005 | JGI IMG/M metagenome (GOLD analysis project Ga0056114, IMG submission 77005) | Marine gutless worms symbiont microbial communities from Max Planck institute for Marine Microbiology, Germany - Olavius loisae HERON... ...
TGTGGGAGCCGTCCCCTAGTCACCCCATATTAGTGTAGACTAGGGGACTTGCTGTGTTTTGTGTTTATTGTTTGATTATTGTGTGTTTGATTTTTCTGTGTACTATATGTACCTTCAGTACTTCGACACTGTTGGTTGGGTCTTTTGACCTGTAAAAACCGTCTCCCATATAACATATACTGTGTTGGCGGGACGTAAAACACTGCTCAATCCAATCCAATCCCACTGATAATGATGTCTGTCTGTCTGCATGTTATTATACATAATTAAGTTAGCTATTCAGGTATTTTTAATATCGTTTCTTGTTCCTGTGGTTTGTTTTGGTCGAATGATTAACTGTTGACTGAAGAACGTATTGTGTTTGAGTTGCTACATTAATTATTTAAACAACCTCAGCTGACTGTGATGTCTCTTCGGCTTGTGTCCGTTAAAGTGCTGTAAACTTTATCGTTATTTCATTGAGTGCTGAAGCAGTTCAAGTTATAATGACAACAGCGTTCAGATCTTGCTCAGTGCTAAGGAGTGTCGTAATGACATAGTAGACCATCACACTCATCACTTCAGTGAACTGTTTGAATCTGTTATACTTCAGAATATATGCAATAGCCGCTATTTGCGTGCTTAACATGCCGCAAAACCCTAACCATCCTTGGGAATATATGACAGGGCTATACCAAACCCAGGCAGGTGAATCTATTATGTGAGGATACGCAAACAGTAGCTACGACAAGATAAGGAACTGGTAGTAGTTTTGATGTGAAGTTTGGGCTCCTTGATTAGTGTTAGTTGTTTATAACACAGATCCACACTTTCGTGAAGTCATTTAAAACACGTGAATAAAAATAGAACTAACAACACGTAAAAGCGTTAGTACATGTAAAGTAACGGGAACATGACCATATTCGTTTAATTTACCAGTAATACACCCAATACTACTGATAATAACACTGATCTCTGTTCTTTACACCCTAGGGCACTATGAAAGTTATAAACAAAAAACATTAGAATAACAATAACAATACAAATATCTGTTAAGTGCATATTGTCGGCAGAATTGTTGTATCTGAGGAACAGCAATTGTATTTGTTAATAGGAGTTTTGTCAGTGAGTGAATGAGTAGATTCTCGACAGCACGTCAGCACAATTAGGCTACACAGTACCATTTGCGTTGGATGTTCTGGAAAATACAGGACAAGACAAATTAAAAATAAAGATAATTCACTAAATACAACTCTGAAAAGCAAACAGTGTAAAATACAGCAATACAAAACTATGGTGGTTCAGTCGCCTTTTTACAACAATCAGCCAGGAAACAAGGTGGGCTTATTCTACAATGCTCCGGAGCCAACATGGGGCATTTATGCTGTGAGTGATAGTGACTGATAGGTTGAATTAGACAGTATGTCCAGTCCGTAGCAGATATAGTAGAATACTGGCAGAGAGGTGACAAGGTTTTTGCCTTGTATTGATGTGCTGTAAAGAGGTTTTTGTTTTTCCAGGGCAGATGCACAGGCCTGTAACTGTAACACAGTGAAAATAAGAATAAAGAGAGCAGGTGGCTGCCACAGGTTTAGCCAGATGATGGCCGTGTGTATGCAACAAATTGTGTTGGTCTGTCTGAAACTATTCCACAACATCCGACTTGAATGGCACTGTATAGCCTAATTGTGCTGATGTTCCGTTAAGAAACTACTCACTCACTGGTCTGTCTGAATCTGATTTATATACTGACTGGATTCACTGTCGTTTGATCTCACTTAATGCATGCTGAGAATTTCACACATTAAACTCGTACCTGTTGACATCAGTAACCGTCTAGCTGCAAGTGCATATCGCATGCTTTTGTCGTTACTTTGTAGAAATGTTCGGATGAAGATTGTGACCCACTCAGTGAAGGCCAGTCACTTGTTAGTGATCGACAGTGCAGTTCAAGCTTTTCTGCTTCTGGGTGTGGTAGACGGCCGTCTTCAAAACCGAGGACTTGTTCTAGATCTCAGTATCCCATGTCACAACAAACGATGACTGTTCGTGATGTTTCTGTTGTCGCTGGTGATAAGTTTGAACTGATGCCACCTGATGGTCGCGTCGATAGGTCGTCCTTGCAGGTAATAAGTTCGCCCGAATGTTTAAGTGGCTCCACATTTGCTGATTCGGACACGGGCTACTTTGGTTCAGTTGGTCTGTATGAAGGATCTTGCGATCATCTTGGTTATGATCATTATCAGAGTTACTCTGCGGATGACACTGAAGTGTTTGCTGATGTAAATGCTGAGGTTGCTGATAATGAGGTTTCAGTCCACAATGTCATCACTGCGTCCAGCCCTGAGAGCCAGCTGGCATTGCCAAGTAGATTGAACCAGCACAAAACCACTAGTAAAGAGCAGCTTGGTGTAACCAGAGTCAATGGAAAGTCAGAGCTCAATCATACCACACATAGCAAAACTGTCCAGGCGTATGAGCAGAAAGGTAATGTGGCTTCACGCGATCGTTTGGATGATTCACTGAAAATGTGTCGGGAAATGTATTCTTCAGCTGATGTCACTGTTCCTGACCAGCCACCAACAGCTGAGGTTTTTGGCATATCCGAAGTTGCTGGTAGATACACGACGGTACAACTGCTGTTGGAAATGAACCAGCAGAGGTCTGAGTTGGGTAGTGGCAAAGATCTTGTACTTGAGCACACAGTACCTGAGTACAAGTCCCTCGATCGCAAAACCTTGGCTTCATTGGCCGCAGACTATCCTGTAATAAATGAGTGTCTTCAGTTGGGAAGAGTAAAGTCAAAGAATGGCGGGTCAGATGACAGTGTTTTGCATTTTGAAACAAGCGAGTGTCGAGGTGTGATGTCCGTTAAACCACAGACTGCCGAGATAAGTGACAACATTAGCATAGTAAAAGATTTTGATACCAGTTTGTCACATAGTGATAAGTCTTTAAAGCATACTTCTCTCAGTACTGAACCGGTGGATAAACCTGATTTATGTGAAACTGGCTTCAGTGTGTCAAAAACACATGCAACATTACTGGCACAGAATGAACTCAGTTTAATGAACATGGCTGCTGAAAACCCTCGCTACTATGCTGCATATACTAGGCTGAGGGACATAGAAACTGGTCTACTTAATACCTGTCCACGTGGTACTGGCGAACCTGTGACGAAGGACATCTCTTCAGCTGTGCTTGTCGTTCCAAGTGCACCCGAACAAATACCAAAAAATATCATAGACGCAGTTGAAGATAAAACAGTCTGTGTTACTGCCCATTATGCTGCTGTCCCATACCTAGCGCATTACAGTAGTCTAGCATTGCTGAGTGATGTTGAGAGTGGGAAAGTGTCAACATTGTATACACCAAAAGCAGGTGTTTGTTCAACGGCTTTGCTGCTTGCTGCTGGCAAAACTTCATCAGGGCAAAATGATGAAAAACTGAAGACTGTTTCAGAAGCTGTTCAGTATAGTTTTGAAGATAAAGGATCGACTGATGACGATCGTCGTCATCTGGCAGAGTTGGATGATGATTCTGAGAAAAACAGTTTCACTGTTGTTGAGACCAAGAAACATAAGCGACAGAGAAAGAAGCTGAACTCTGAACATCCTGCAATGGACGATTCATGTTTGCTGAAGAGTACACCATCTGTAGTGGATCATCATCTGGCCATAGAGAGGTGTAATGGTATGAACACTGAAGAAGTATATACACTTGAGCCTTCTCAGTCACTCAAAGCGGACAGGACCATGTTTGCAGAGTCATTAACAACTGATGCTGCTGAAGAAAGCCTCACACAAAATGCCTCATACAACCCAGAGATTTATGAAATTCCATCCATAGCAAGGAATACTCCCCGTGAAGCAGTTCCTGTTCATGAGTTTACAGAATGTTCATCTGTGCTTCTGGGAGACTTGGGGACGAAAGATGATCGAGGTGCAATGTCAGAGAATGTTGTAGTAGGGATAGTGCAAGAGCATGGTGTGTCACGTAAGTCAGAAACTCTTGCAGCGTGTCTGGATGTGGCATCACCAGTAAGTATGGTTAGTCAAGAGAGGTTTGACGGTGCAGGAAAACAGGACTCTGTTGCTGAAATTGGACATCAACTTACAGATCAAAATGTTTCGGTTCTGGCTGACATAGAAACTTTAATAATTCATGCTGAAGACGACAGAGATAAATATCAAGATGTAGAATTGCCAACATGTGCGGCAGTGGAACAAGCCGACTGTGACCTAAAGCCGATATTGGATGATGTAGATGTATCGGCAGAGAGAAATGTCATAAATTTTGCAGTGGAAGTGCAAGCAGAAGCTGTTTCTAATACTGAAGAGGTGTTAATGAAGCAAAGAGCTGAAGCTGATGTAGTTGTACCAGTGTCAAGTGAAACTATCAGAGTGGAGTATATAATTACAGTAGCACCGAAATATGTTGTCAGAATCACCGACGAAGCATACAAAAATATAACTGATGAAAACCCTGCAGATGTTGCAAAGTCCCATGAGCCTACACTATTAACAGGCAATCTTGCACAAATGGAGACCAACCCTGATGAAATTAATGTACGCAGTGTTTGTGAATTATCGCAGGCGGCAGCTGGGTATGATACAGCAGTGATAGAAGGAATTGCCACAACCAACTTAGCTAATATTCACGAAACAAACAAAGAAATCTTTGAGATCGGCAGCAGTGTAGATCTTTTGGAAAAGTCTGAGAACACAAGCATTGAACGGAAACGGCTTGAAACGAAGATTGCCACAGTTTTGGGCATGCCATTCAGTGATGTCATGAAAGAGAAATTTGTTACCCATTTCACAAGCATTGCTGCACTTGGGGATGTCGACTCTGGTAAAATACATAACAGGCTGAAAGAAACTAGACTTCTGCGGGAGTGGAACGAGGAAAATGTCGATGACATTGTAGCGTACATTGTCGGTACTGAGGTGAAAAAGCATCGGAGAAAGCACAAGCGTGTCAAAAGAGCATCTGAGAGTGAGATCGGTGAAGTGGAGGCAACTGAAAGACATTTCCTTTTTGCGCCTCGTGCTAAAAGTGAAGAAAATGAATTTTGCGTAGACGAACAGCTGGAGAAGCTGGATTCAGTGGCGAGTGATGACGAAGAGCCGCCAGAAGATGACGTTGAAGATGGATCTTTCACTGTTGTGGAGAGCAGAAGACACCGGCGAGAGAGGCAGCGGTACAATACTGACGAAATGTTACTGCAGTATCTGGATGATGAGGATGCAACAGAGCAGACTGAAATAGAATGTTATCCAGAAAGTCCACGTGAGCCTTCTTATAATGATCCAGAATTAGTTTTAGATTCGGTTGCAAATTTGCTAGATGCCAAGGCAGTTGTCGAAGTTGCATCGGAAACTGTGAAATTGTCGGATCAGAGTGTTGCAGAGAGAGGGGTCCTGCCTCTCACACTTGCAAGTGATGGAGAATTGGAAACGGTGCATGGTGCGTTGGATGCTCTGACCATGGATGTTTCAGCAGATCATGCCACTGAAAACCAACCAACAGTTGAACTTGTGCATGGGTGTGATACAGAGCCAGGCGCTTCAGTCAAGGATGCTGATGTTGACATTTCAACCGTTGCTGAATCACTGGCAGCAGTAGAGCCAGAGTCTCGAGTTGGAAGTTGGAAAGATGTAGAAGTCAGACATCTTGATTCATCTGCTCATCCAATTCATGCTGGGTCTGTACCAGTGAAGGCTGAGAAAAGTGTACGAGGTGTCAGGCTAGAACCTTCTGTGTTCGCAAGTGAGGGCCATATGGTTACTTATGGTCGACTTTATTCAGATGTTGCTCGAAGTAACTGTGATGATGCATTGGTTGTCGAGCTTCGGACAGAAACTTCTGCCAAACTTGATGGTGTAACAGTCGACACGGATGACAGTGATGAACCTGTTGAAGCTATCGACTCATCAGCTGCTCCGCTGTGTGCTGATGTGGTAGAAGGTGACTGGCCGGAACTTCCATTGATGTCGAGTGCCGAAGTTACTTTCGGCTTGTCAGCCAGTGCTGAGACGAACGTTGGCATTGATGTGTTATCTGGTGGCACAGACGAACCTGTTGACAAATGTATTGAAGATCTCCAAACAGACATTTCTTTGGAATTCACATCTCTGTCGTGTATGTTTGATGTAACTTGCCCTGTTGCTGAAATGACACAGAAGGTTGACCATCCTACAGAACGTTCGTTTCAACTGTCCTTTACAAAACAAGCTTCTGCTGAGCCAGCCACAACAGAGCAACAGTCAAAAGCTGCTCATGAGACTGAAGAGGCTGCTTCAGCAATTGACTGGAAGTCTGATGTTGAAGTGCCTACTGCAGAATATGATGTTACAGCACCTTCTACTGAAGCAATTGATGCAGAATTGCTTCCGTCTACATCTGACGTTCTGTCTCACCCCAACATTTGTTGTCTGACAAGTTCTGAAAGTCTTCCTAAGTCATACACTGTTGAGGCTGATGTTGAATCACATGTGTTGGTAAGTTATGATGAAGAACCTGATGTAAGAGATGTATCGGAAGCCAGTGTGGATTATTCTCATCAGCTGCTAGTTGCAGAAAGCTTTGAACCAACCTCACGTTTTCTTGTTGAAGTCCCACGAGAACCAGCAGTAGAACTGCCAATGGTAGACCTTAGATGCACCGAGTTTGGTCTTTCAGAGCCCAGTGTTACAGTGTTGGTTGAAGCTTCTTCTGAGACACTGTCGTATGCTTCAGATACAGATGAATCGGCTGTAAAACCCACTCCGGAGCTGCCTGTGGTGGAAGATGCTACTGTTCATGAATATGAAGATGAGCGGCTTGCTGCTGGTCAAGGTCCTGGAGCAGTTGAGATGAGGTATGATTCAGCATCTGCTACAAGAACTATGATTGCAGAAGAACTAGTACAACCAGTTCCTGATTCGGTGGTTGAAGTCACTGAGACACATGCAGTCAGTCACAGTGCGACTGCTTTAAAGAAATCTGTGTTGTCATCGGTGGAGGGTTTCGTTGTAGAAATTCTACCACACTACTGTGCTGCACTTACAGCCCTACGAGATGTCGAGAGAGGCATTGCACGGTGGCCCTGTGATTTATTGTTACAAACTGTGGACAGAAGATCAGTGGAAATGTCGCGTGGAATCACGAAACTGGTTGATGAAGATTTAGTGGCGGGACAAGAACGAGGAATGGTAGAGACTGTCTTGACTGATGGCTCCCAGTCTTTTGCGTCTGAGGCTGCTTTGTCGGTCAGCATTGATGATCGTTCAGCGTCCGAAACTGTCCAGCCATCAGCTGGGAAGTGTGTACAGTTTGAATCACAGACTGGCTCAGCCATTCACACGAAGGACAAACATCTGATAGATCATAGTGACACCGATGTTCTAGCACTGCAGTGTTATTATCAGTCATTAAGGTTACTTCATTCTGTAGAGACTGGTGATTTGCCACTGCTTTCTGCACAGTTAGCTACCAGCATTGATCACACTGCTACCATTAGTAAGGGAGCACTTGTTGGGACTGTGGAACAGTTCAGTAACGAGTCATCGGATAATTTTGCTGAGTATGAAGCCGAGTTGGCATCAAGTCCGGTACGTGAAGTGTTAGAGGATGTTTCACATGATCTTGATGTGCATACTGTGCATAAGGAGCAACCATCAGAGGCCAGCAACCTCGAGATTTCAAACATTTTTGCTGCAGAAGATCTGATACCACTTGCAATGTCAGCAGAACATAGTGGCACGAAGGTCTGGAGCCTGGATGATAATTCTGCCAAAGCAGCACATTCAGTCCGTGAGAGTCATGCAGATCGTGAGCATAGCAACACAGCAGTCAGTGTTTACACTGCAGACAGTGATTCGGAGTTTTGCCATGACATGTTGTCTTCTAATTTACTTACTGCTGAACATTCTGTGGACCTGCTTAGGATAACTGATGACGTGGATGAAGAATTTCTGGAGGGATCTCAGCCGAATATAACTTCCTTGCAGGACAGATCGGATGATGTTGCGGCAACTGGGGACAAGAGTGATTCCATGCAGTGGCCAGTGAACATGACTCAGTTGAGTCTGTCAAAGGAAGATGCTTCAACCAATGTTACACGGTCAGAATCTAACATCCACCTTTGTGATTTATCGCTGCAGCAGCGGTGTACTGATGTCGAGCAAACGTCCGTAGAACGACATGCTGACAAGCATGCTTTGTGTTTCGGAGAACAGCCACTTAGCAACCACGAGCATATCAACGTGCCGGTGTCGAATGAGAGCAAAGCATCTGATGCACAGCAGCTGTCTAGGGAGAAGACCAAGAAGAAACGAAACAGAAAGAAGAAACCAAAGTCACCGAAAGATGGCTTAACATTTCACGCAGCTTCACCTGGTTTCAGTGATCTCCCGTCTGTGAATCTGAGTAACAGTGTAGATGAGAATGCTTCTCAGATGTGTTCTTCGACTACCGTAGAGGCCACAAGTGTTGAAAATGGTGACAGTCATACCACTAATTTGGTATCCTCAGAAGCACCTGCATCTTTAAGTCCTAAAAAGAAGAGGAAGCGGAAACTGGCAAAGAATGGCGGGAAAGTGGCAACGAGTGATGCAGTGATCACTGGAGAGATGGATCGATCGGAAGCAGCATTGAATGTGGACACACCAAGCATCCTTGACGGGCTAGACGTAAGCCATCGTATTATTATAGAGGAACTGGACCAAGATGCGATGTCTCTTGTTGCCGAAATCATGCTACAGCAAGAAACTGGTGCATTTGACAGGTACACAGAGAATAGGGTTGTTGATTCAACATTGCCACCACATAGTATGCCTTGTCTAGAAACATCGGAGATTCTACCAGCCTCCACTGACGTTGTTGCAGCGTGTCTCGAGTTTCCAGACAGTACAGTGGATGCCAAAGAATCGGTGCCAGAAGAATCACATACAAACATGACTGTGATGCCAGACGTGGAGAATGACAACGTTCAAAAGCCAGTTGAACTTTCTAGCCTTACTGCAGATGTGCCGGACTCAACCATGGATGGAAAACTGACTTTGCCTACAAAGCCTGGAAAGAGGAAAAATCGAAGGAAACGAAAATCAAAAACAAATTCAACAGCATTGCTTGGTGCTTCTGCCGCAGACAACGAACTGAATACAGCATGTGACAACACTGTCTCGCAAGAACTCGATATGTACAGCTCTGTTGCTGTTGTAGAAACTTTTGAAACTATGACAGAAAGCCTTGAAGAAGATACCAAAATTGCTGAGCAACCAATAGACATTCTGTCTGTGGATGAGAGTACAGATGTACTAGAGCCGTCATCTGTTCATCCGCTTCCTCCCGTCTCTAAAACTTCTAGCAAAAAGAAGAGAAAGAATAAGACGAAAGCTTCTAAAGTAGTATTGCCAAGTGATGGTTACAGTTCAGAATTGGTAACGGAAATCTTGCCTAAGACAACTGATGATGTGTCAGAGAAAGATAAAATTACAGGCGAATCTTCCGTGTCGAGCTTTACTTTAGAACAATCTGCAGTTGATCTTTCGTCAGCTACATGTGAAGAAACTGATAATATGAACGGACGTCTGAATATTTCTACGGTTCAAGAACGGAAAAGAGCCGAGGTAGAAACACAGTTTGGGATTAGTAATAGTGGCGAGTCGTCAGCGGATGAATCACATGTCCATGTTTCCCGTTTGGTGGACAGTACAACGGCGTCGGCGAGTTCTATCAGAAGAAATAGGCGAAGAAAACGAAACAAACACGCGAAGGTGTCTCAGAAGGCGACTTGTCCCGGTGCTGAAACTGGCGACGATCTGTATTCACTACTGATGGGGATAATTGAAGTTTGCTCAGAAAGTAAAGACAGTCGGACGGCTGCCGATGATATCGGGTCCCCATCTTCTAACAAACCTGACAAACTCGATACTGTCTCGCCGAAGAGTCTTGTTGTTCCAAAAGCCGCTAGAAAGCCGAGGAAATACAAACGCTCGAAGCCAATTCGATTGCCTCCTGATGTACTGGAACAACCAACAGGACAGGCGAGTCCACATACAGAGAGGGTGGTTGCCGACACTGCGTGTCCGGTACTTACTTTGCAATCATCGGATACTGAAACCCTGAGAATGATACCGGCAGCTCAGTTCCTCGAAGAAACCGGACCGGAGCTTCTCGATGTCGGAAGATGTTCGGAGTCGCTGTCGACGACGGATGCTGCTGTAAATTCGTACTACAGCACCGCCGGGGACCACCGTACCACAACGCAGAGCATCGAGGACACGGAAACCGTTGTCGCCTGGTCAGCGTCAGTCAGAAATACGAGTGATCTTCCGTCTGAGAGTGTTCAACCGAGGTTGCTCTCACACTCACTTGAGGGTATTGATCTCGGCGAGCTTGAGGTGTCCGATTATGTTGTGCCTGGAACAAAGGACCTCGAGAACGCTGGGGTTGATGAAATGTTCTCCACGATTCAATCCTCAGATGTATCACGGACCGAACCGTGCCACACATGCCTGGAACACGACCAACAACAGACGACCTTGGACGAACTTCAAGGTCACCGGACGAATCCAGTGAATGTCGCCGATTGCTTGGCCGCCGACGTTTTTACAGTCATTTCGAAACATACAGAAACTGACGACAGGGTGCCAACATTTAGTGCGGAGCCGAAAGACCGTCGCTTAACTGATATTGTAAAGCCGTTAGCGGTCGCAGCGGACGCTACCCAGGTGCCCGAAGCTGATGTTGGAATTCTGGACCAGAACTCGGACACGTTTTGGTTTGAGGGCGACAGACTGCTTCAAGCGCCGACATCGTGCTGTGAAACGAATTCCGTCGACTCGGAAGTGGAGCGGATATTCGCAGGCCACGCGATGGCCGCCGGCGACCGCGATGACTTGAGCTCCGACGGAGAAGGCGCGTGTCACTACTCGATTAAACACATCGACCACTACGAAGAACTTGCCATTGACGACGACGAGGACCTGATTCTCACCGAATACGTTGACGTTGAAATCATCGAAGAGACGGAAACGGTGACGGTGTTGGACCCTGACGACGACTCATCGACTTTCGTGTCTGACACACGCGACACTGTGCCTGCATCGGCGTCCGACACATTAGATGTTCCTCATCCCGGGGCCCCCGGCTCGTTAAAGGAAACAGCAGGAGACACTGGACAGTTTCCGCGACACAGTTCCAGACTTCACGCAAATGATGATAAACATTATCAGTCGGCAGAACCGCCGTCTGAGATTCACGCAGATAATATGAAGGCGTCAGCAGCTGTCAGTTCAAGTGAGGCGCGTGAGAATCCTCGGTGGTTCGGTAATTGTTCGGGGACAGGGTATGAATTTTCGTGGCCTCCCGTGTCTACGGAGCCCGTAGCAACGTCGAACGTTACGGAGATTTCTGGGTCGCAAAGGCTTTCGAGGAAGCGACAGCATCCGAGCGAGGATACTCAGTCGTCGGACAGCGGAGGCGACGACGATGAACATGGTTCACAGTTTATCATAGCGCAGCATCAGCCCACAGCGTCTGCGTTCTCTCCGCATCCAGCCTGGTCTTTGCTCGCTGACGATGCTCACTCGTGGTTGACGTCTGGTGAGGCGATCGCTGCTGGTGAAAATGACCAGCTCACCGCCGCGAAACCACCGACTGGACATTGGCAGGAACTTAGCGCTGATTTTGAGAAAGATTGTGGTTCAAGTATTCGTGTCCCTCGAGGAAGAGACTTTGCCCAAGAGGAGGAACAACTTTCTGGTGACAGTTTGAACGAAGGTAATGGCGACGATTTCTTCTCAGAACCTATTACAACTTCTGCTAGATCTCTGGGTCAGGTTCCGATAAGTTTTGGAGAAACGTGGGAGTCCTGTTCGACAGACTCTCTCGACTGGCAGACGAAAACTGGAGTCGGTACCGAACCCCGTGAACGCAGACGATCGTCGACAGATTACATCAGTGAAGACTCGCTGGCTGAAACGAGTTCTGTGGCTATAAAAGTGGGTGGCGATTTGACCGAGAAAGAAGTGACGGCAACTTCTAGCGCGGAGAATACAACTGTCGCCACGGAACAAGACGCAGGTGTTCATACAGCAGCACGAGTGAAACCGAAGAAGTTTCGCGGTGTAAGCGCTAAAGTCAAGTGCGCAAGGCCGGGGGTCGCCGCCAAGACAAGCAGAAAACGTAAGATTGGAAGTGCGACAAAAGACAACAGCGGCAGCGGCGAGACGGACAACGACAGCGATGAACTGGAATAACAAGAATCCCAGCTGTCGCCGAGAAGGTTGGGCGTCACGGTCAAAAAATAGACACGGCCCTTACAGCTTGCACGATGGCCGCCTGGAACTCTAGTAAGAATTTCTTACTGGTGCCCGAGTACCTGGTTGCGTTGTCCGAAAAATGGTGGTGTTGGACCTCCGCTGTTTTGGTACAGTGTTACAGACCGACCGGCGACAGATGACAGAACTCGAACGTAGTACGTAACGCTTGGCTAAAGGCTACCAACCAATCTGTCATTGTGTCAACGGCGAAGCCATTCTGGCAGTACGCTTTGCTTTTTGTTATGTCGGCGTTTCAATTACTGTCACTTGAGGTTAATTGTTATTATAGGTTTCGAGCAGTTAAACTTGTTTTATCTCATAATTTTACCGGCTGTTTTTGCCATGTACACTGAACATTCGCCGTCGCTTTCGCATTATAGTCTAGTTACGTTGTTGTCTTTCGAGCAATATGATGTACATTTTGTGTAAACTCTATAGCAGTGAAAGTGCAGACCACCGCCAACGCTTGTCATGTCTAACTGTTTTCAACTCTGTTCGCCAGTATTTCGTATCGCGTATATGATGCATGAGAAAAAAATCGTTATTCTGGTCCAGATCAGCCCCCCCCCCCTTCAGAAACCAGTTGTTTTGAGTAATTTCTGATGAAATAACAATCGTAGCCATAAGCATTACCTCTGTGGCTTGGACAGTAACTGGATGTACAAACCGCGTTTAGAGTTTACATTTATACCATGGACTCTATACAGTAACATCACACCTCTTTGTTACGACGATGACAAATGAATAGTGTATATATCTACATGTATGTGCTGCTATTTACAATTGCACGTCAGTGTTGCTCGTATATTGCCAAGCATTTACTTGGAAGGGGAGGTTTTTACGCGCGACAGCATATATGCTATAGCGCGTATATGCTATCGGCCGTCCGTCCGTCTGTCCGTCCGTAAGACGGTGGTATCATAGAACAAGAAAGCCATGCTGTCGCAGGGAAACCGCGCGATGCCGCTGTAAATTCTGATCGATATCAACAGCCAGTTGGGCAAAAGCAGGCAAATATCACTTAACATTTTCGGGCGCAGGCACTGCCCACAACCTATACTGTTACATATAATGAACATTCAAGCCATTCAGAGTCAGCCAAGGTCATACATTTCGAGGTCAGTGGAAAGGCGACAAGGGATTAAATAATTAGTATATAATAATGTTCGTCTCATTTCTTAACGTGCTGAAGACGTTGCTTCGAAAGCCGTGATAATCCATGTTTTCGATTACTCCACTGTCGTTTGACGCCCTCTCTCCAATGAACCCCCTCGAATATCGGTACAA
>Ga0056114_1000561_pt1 | contig 13575 bp, 9 predicted proteins | sample WorMetHERISLAND1_FD_77005 | JGI IMG/M metagenome (GOLD analysis project Ga0056114, IMG submission 77005) | Marine gutless worms symbiont microbial communities from Max Planck institute for Marine Microbiology, Germany - Olavius loisae HERON... ...
AGGTTGCCGTAAATTCCACCGTTGGAACATAGTTATCACCTGTCACTTTGACGTCTGCAGTATGCTAGATGCGTGGGGGACAGGTCACCGATCACGGACGGACGGACGGCCGAGCAATAGCAAAGGTCTCATGTTGGCGCCGGGGAAAGTCACTATTGATTGGCAAACGTCGCCAGCGCTTGAGCCGGTACCATGTCACGTAAGACAGTCGACTGAAACTGAATAACCACCTCACTTCCTCCTGCCTGTGGCAGACAGCGGCACGCGGTGGAAACCGCCGCTTGAGGGTCACTGGACTGAACGACCTTTGCTATAGGCCTACACGTCGGCGCGACGACGCGTCTTGAGGTGTGCCGGATCGTCATATTTTTCACTCCTCGTTTGTTCCACAGATTCTGATTTAAGATCCGCAAATGTATCCATAGCAGCAAGTAATAAACGTGTTTTACGTTTTTTATTGCTGCCGCGTTTTCATTTTATGTCAAGTTGTCAATGTTTTTTAATTGTTAGAAACGTTCGTTGAAAATTCCATCGAAAATTAATGAAGCACTTTGGAAGTTTTGAAACCACAGAAACGAATTAATAGGCCTATATTTTATTATGAAAGTGGCTAGGTGCAGAGCAGCTCTGTACCCATCGCGTCTAGAGCATTACTGTAGGCATTGCCCATAGCCGTGACGTCATGCACTGCCAGTAGGCCTAGTGAGTATGTGAAGTCGTGAATTGCAACAAATTGAATAAAGTTCTCTCTGTCTCTAGTTCCAGCTATACTACATCTACAGCATTAGGCATTAAGCTAAAGGTGAACAAGTTTGGTCTAATGTTTTTCATTTAACGTGTTATCTATTTTTTTCTGGAACATTTTTACATCTTTACATAAGCAGTGTGCAATCTCTGATCCGCAATCTGTCTGCCATCCAAAGTGTTTACCGCCATGTGAATTGGTAGTTCATCTCAGGCGGCCTAATTTGCAAGTTACTCCACTCAACTCAATTACGTAAACATGATGCTGGTCGTGATTTCATAGATGACGGTGGTGATTTCAAGCCCTGAAATCCTATTGCATTATTGACAGAGGAATTAGCCAGCAATAACAGCTTCTGTCAACGCATCAAGTTTCTCGGAATGTTGCTGATGGGTGGTCCGCGATAAATTCAACCGTGGGAACATGGTTGTCACCTGTCACTTTGACGTCTGCAAATGCCAGACGCGTGGGGATTGGTCACTGGTCACGGGCAGTGAGTTGTCTGCTGATACGTACCACGCGAGTTCACATTAATTAGCAAACGCCGGCCGGTTTTGTCGCTTTGAAGACGACCGCCCGGCGTCTGTTGTCATGGAATTTTGTCGGGAATGATTTAGCGTGGACGTAACTAGAATCGAATCGAAATCGATCGAAAATCGCAATTTGGAAATCGTAACATCACTAGTTAAATTCCCAAGAAGTAAGCCTGTGCAACATAAGTGTTAGGTCTATGGCCTGCTATTGTAGTTATGCTTTCTGATGCGCCTGCATTTGAATGTTCAAGCAGTAATTAGTTGCCCACGCTGGTTGGCCTTTGGCTGGTACGGGCTGCTAATTACGGTCGGTGGTGTCGATTTTGTTGGTGGTGACTTCAGTCGAACCATTAGAAGCAACAAGCCTAAATCTCATTGCTTATTGTTATTGTTAGTTGTGTCGGCGGTGTCATATGTAATTTACATAACCAATAAGACACATTGACACATTATTTTGACAACACATCACAGCATCACTTTTGAACTTTATTTGAATGTTCAAACAGTAATTAGTGGCCCGTCCGTGCTAGTCTGCTTCTGACCGGTACGGGCTGCTAATTATGGTCGGTTTTGTCAGTGACTTCAGTCAAACCGACTCTAAGCACCATGAAATGTACAAAATACATCACTGTATGAAATAATATGCACTTTTCGGAACATTTAGTGACAACGTTAGTTACTTCCAGGGAATTTCGATCAACATATAGTATACAACTTCTATAGAATATGTACTAAGCACTGTTCATGAACACCTGTGCACCTGTGCCGTAACTCTAACAGTAAGGTTGTGAAAACACTGAATTTAAGAAACTACATCTCAACTTGCATTAATTTTGCGGCTGACCTACGTTCAGATTTACAGTCTCACACACAAATGACTTATATGAACTTAAAGGGGAAAGGAAACGTTTTTTACATGGCAACTTAATATGTAGACATACACTGTCTGAATATATATAATATATATCTGACATTTATGTCAACGGTTTATGCTAGAGAATGCACGGTCCACAAAAATTGGACCGGACCGGTTCAGTGTTTTACAGCTGAGACGGACCACCGGTTCAGTACCGGTCCAAGACTAAGGCCGCGTTCACACTGATACGAGTACAAGTCCGGCTAGCCGTATACGGGTCATATTACACACGAGTCGGCAGCACTGCGCTATCGACTTTCGGGCAAAATGTTGCGAGCAATTGGTCACGACATTTTGAACGGTCGATAGTGCAGCGCTGCCTAGAGCACAAAACACAGGCAGGGGCCACAGATTTTTCATTAAAGTTACACGAAAAATTACCGTTTTTCATCATTTGGTAGCATTGGTGCATGTGGAGATGGTTCACCAGGGCTGCTGATGCCACGGCAGAACATAGCCGAGGAGTTCGTTGTGGGTCCTGCGCAGCAGTGAAAGTTGACCACCGTAGCTGACTGACTCACCACTAAGTCACCGACTTGTGACATCAGTTGCCTGTTGGTGTCTCCGTGTTGGCTTGCAGGATGTTGGCTGAAATATAGAGAAGGATGCAAACCGTTATCATATACCGGCCATTCTTATATTTCTTGGTGCAAGTAGATGTTCCATTTATTATGACCGGTTATCAACTGACGATCGATTTTACAAAGTTTGGCTGAGGAGGTCGTTTGTGGGTGGTCCACTCATGTAGGTTGAGTTGTGACATTAATACCTCATCACTGTAGGCTACTATGATGACTTTATCGTCACGTCACCTGTCAGCTTGATTTCTGCAGAGCTGTTGGCTTTACAGTACAACGAGGTAAGGTGGTGACAGTCATGACATGGTGGCAGTATTGTAACTAGTAACATGTATTGCTAATTGTGCTTTTCTGATTTCGGGGTCTGCTGTGGTCATGATCGACATCCGTTGAGCGACTACTGCAGTTGATGATCACACTATTTCACATTGGCTTTCAGTTGTTAGAGTGAATATTGACATAATCGTCAACGTCAACAAGGTTTTTAATGTGGCATATGTAACAAAGTTACTGCTGGGTTCGCAGTAGAATGTAAACTCAGAGAACGAGATAATTCAGTCAGGGTAGGAGCACCAGAAAAGAAAAGTCTTAAGACGCTGCCGGAAAATCGTGAGCGACAGTGCTGATATGAGATGTGCAGGAAGACTGTTCCAGAGATTGGCGGCGGAAACTGAAAAGGTCCGCCTGCCGACAGTAGTGAGGTTGTAAGATGGCACTGTCAGTTGGTAAGAGTACGACTGTTATGTGTTCGGCCATTTCCTGACTGCAGTGTAGACGTTCCTGCCAAAATCCGTCCGAAGCAGAAGTGGTTCTGCATCTACATACTCGTAATATTTTGGAACTCAGACAATTGCTGCATCCTGTATGTATTTGTGATTCAATGTACTCCTAGAGGGAATTTACTGTGTCAATAGTATCAAAATTTTTTTTTCGTGGATTGGAGTTGGCGTTCCCCACTCTAATTTCTGAGGAAAGTATCCCCATCTTGTCGTGTGGTCTGGTTTAGATGGGATGAAAGGATCAATTGAGCACCAGAAGTGGAGGCCTGGGAATATCCACCGTATGTTTTGGTTTCGCGCCACTAATTGGTTTTCGTTTCGGGACATAATTACCATTCTCGGTATGTGCAGAAGAGCTAGTGCCTGAGGTGTGGTCCTGTACTGTGAGTTTCCAATAAAGTAACACATGACAAACTAATTACAGGATTGCGATGTGGCTTTTTTCAGTTGTGGTCCAGAGATTGAACCTGGGTCAGGTTACCGGGCAGTCAGTGTTATGTAAGCCTTTATATTGGACCTAAGCACTTAGGTTACATAGGCATGTCAGTCATTCAGTCAGCTGTCGATGGCATCTAGATTGATCATGTAGGGCCACCTGTAAATTGGGTCACTTTTCACTTCTGCTGGGGCTGGATCAGGGTATCTGACTAACTGGCTGCAGTAGTTCTATATACGGATGTTAAATTTGGATTTTTTAACTTTGGATAAGGTGGCCGGGTGGTTGGCCGTAGCAAGGATCTCACTGTGGCGTGCCAGTGATGTTGATCAATGTCGGACACTTATGGCCGTCTGGCAGAGAAGACGTGCTTACTAACAATGTCACCGCTGCCACGAGTAGAGATCGATGTAATTACGTCAGTAGTTGGCACACGTAGCCGTGCTTCGCCGGCATTTAGATACAGTCATACATTCCAAACAAACAGTGCAGTGCCGTTTTGCTGTCGTAGCGAACATGAAGTGCAGAAACCGAATATCGAATGTCAGCAAATCGGTTTGGATTATTTTTTGAACTTCGAAAAATTGAACTTCTTTTAACATCCCTAGTTCCGTGAGTGGTTGGTGGAACAAGTCATGCCACTTTCCAGTGCCTTTCTAAGTGTAACTGACTTCACCAGTTATGTTCCCTGTTCTAGGCCAAGTTACAATTAACTGTTGTATGTCTTTGAACTACAGTTGCTGTGGAGACAATGATGAATAGTGAGGACTTTAAGTAATTAACTGAGTAGGAGCTGCATTGGATGGATTTCAAGATGTCACTGTCTGGCATGGCTGCAGCCTATCTGATCGCCGACTGTCAGTTGGTCTCTGATAAAGGTCGTCGTCAGCTGCATTCTGACACATCAAGGACATGCTTTGTCAGATGAACATACAGCAACTATGCAGGTACAGCTGTTTTCCAGCTGCAGGTCCGAAACTGTGGAACAGCCTTCCAACTGAACTGCGACAAGCTGACATTAGCTTTTAACGATTTAAGTGGCTACTAAATACATTTTGTTCGGCTGCTGAGATCATGGCGCTTTGTGACTTACTGTTAAAGCTGCGCCTCGTAAGTTTTCTTACTTACTTACTTAGGTAAGGACATTTTTACAGTGTAGTAAAGTCAGAATGTCATTGTTCGTTGCTGAAAGTAGGATATGGATTCGTCATGTAGGCTGGATGGATTGTTGTTTATTGGTAGCAACTAGCAACACTGTTATGTCGACTGTGTTTAATTTGGTGATTGTGGACAGGTCTAGTGCGCAGATAGTCGAACACTCCGCGAAGCATAATGTCGGTTATTATACGACTACAGAATCTTCCGTGGAACGCCAACGCGCTTGATATTAGGCGATACTTTCAGGGCCTGTCGATCCCGGATGGCGGGGTTCACATCATTGGAGGCGAGAAGGGCGATGCGTTTATTGCGTTCAGTACGGACGAGGACGCTCGACAGGCGATGATGAAAGACAGCGGCCGAATTAACGGCTTTGCGGTCAAACTTCTGCTCAGTAGCAAGACGGAGATGCAGAATGTGATCTCTACCGCGAAGGATTACTTTGTTGCCGGAAAGGCCGGTCCTCCGCCACCTGCTGTGGTACCTGCCAGTATCAGCGTTCCAAAGCCAGCTGGATTTTATGAGAGGACGTTAGTTCCACCGGTGGGCGGAGCTCCGGTGCCATTTGTGGGCGGCAGCGGCGGGGATGTTACAGGAAGTGGTCAGGGACTTCGAAGCTCGACGGGGTTGGGTAGCTTGCCGGTGCCGTTTGGCTATCCTCCTCCTGGAAACAGCGCTCCGGTTATTCCAGCCCAACCGGCCGGGTCAATGGTGAGGATGAACGAGCCAAGAGCAGTACCGGGTGCTGCTACTATGCCTCTGGCACAAAGGTCGATGTTCGACGCCAGACCTTCTGATAGACCACCAGTCCCCGGGAGCCTACCGCCTGCAGCCCCTATGGACTCAGTGGTGCCTGGATTTCCTCCGCCACCTATACCACCTGCAGCTGGTTCCTGGGCATCTGTTCCGCCGCCGATGAACCACGATCTACCACCACTGGACTTTGTTCGCCCGGCCGACATTCCTGGCAATCAGGGAGTTGGATTCAACACGTTTAATCCGAGTGCCGGAAGAGAGCCGATGAGAATGGATGGAAGACAGCTGGATCCGAACTACGCAAGAAATGGTCAAGCTTACGGCGGTGCTCCGGAAAGTGGAAGGAATTTCATTCCTGGCATTGAGGCAGGTAGGAATCTTAGTGGACCACCTCCCGATATGGGCCGAGGAGAATTCGGACGAGGTGACATGCCACCGTTAGGTCGACCCGAAGAGCAGAGAGATCCTGGAAGAGATCCTGGAAGGATTGCGGGAGACACGTCGAGGTGGGCTGATAGAGACGCAGGTAGACAGGAGAATGCATCTGGCCAGGGTTGGTCAGGAGGCGGTCGATCTTTCAGTGGAAGAGATACTGACAGCGATTCCAGAAGAGATTTTGCCAGGCCTGATGTTGATCCAGGACTTCGAGCACCGGACAGATGGATGGACAACAGAAACATGGGTACCGATCGAGGTCCCAGAGATCCTATATTCAGTGATGGACCACCACCTAGACAGCGTCCGGAGGAACCTTATGATAGATATGGACCTGGTCGTCCTTCAGCGTTTCCGGAGGCTTCTGGTTCGAGGTTTGGTCCAGATTCCGGTCATCATGGCATGGGAGGAATTCCAGAGGATAGGCCGCGAGATGTTCCAAGAGCACCGTTCCCTCATCCAGAGCCTGGAAATCGTGAACCCCCGCATCGTCTGATGGATGAACATTTGCGACCACCTCCATTGCCAGAACAGCGCTGGATGGATGACCGGAGGGGATACGGACCACCTGGTCCTGGTGGCCCACCACCACCGAGGTTTGAAGGAAGGCCCATGTCTCCTCCTAGAGATCGTTTTTTTCCCGGTGATGGATATCCGCCTCGAGATGACCAGTGGCAGCAGCACGGTCATCGATTTGATCCCAGACAGATGAGAGATCCGGGAACTGGACGTGACCTCTGCGTGTGTGCGGTGAACTTCCCGCGCACTTTCAACTACCGTGAGGTCCGCCGGTTCTTCAAGGGCTGCGAAATACCTCGCGACGGCGTCAAGCTGATCAACAACCGTGACGGAATGCGAACTGGAGTCGTGTTTGTGCGGTTCACCGATGTCCGCAGCTTCAATGTGGCGTTCGACAGGAACGGGAATCAAGTAGGCGAGAACAGGATCAACATTGAGAGGTGTTCAGATGAAGACTTTGACACGGCAATTGATGGAGCACCACCGAAACGTGTTGACCGTTCGCGATCACCGAGGAGACATGCGGAAGCTGAAGGAAACCAGAACATCTCATATTTTGTACTGAAGAAACTACCACTGAAGACGGAAAAGGAAGATATTCGAAAATTTTTTGGGAAGTTCCGTATTGCGTCCGACGGAGGGCCGTTCTTTGAACTGGCATTTGACAAGACCCCAACGGGCAATGCTCTCGTTGCTGTGGAAGAGAAAGAGTACTCGAAAGTTCTGGCGCTGCACCGTACCTCGTTGAACGGTGCCCGGATCGATGTGATCAAGATAGAATCGTTCGAGTTTCAGGAACGGTCACGAAGGGCTCGCCAGTGCGAACGTGAGGTGGGAAAGGATGCCGGACAGAGCAAATCGTCGACCACGCAGCAGTTTGCAGCTCGTGACAAGAAAGTTGAGAAACAGGACCAGAAGTCAAAGGAACCGGAGCGCAGTGGAAACGTGCCAGCCGAAGAAGACGGACGCGCATACTGTATGGAAATGCGTGGTGTTCCATACACGGCATCTCCTCCAATCATTCAAGACTTCTTCCATGGCATCGACATCTTGCCGGAGAACATCCATGTGGTGTACAACCGTGAGCACCGAGCTACCGGTATTGCGTTCATCGAGTTCAACTCTTCCACCGACCAGAAGAGGGCCCTGGAGAAGGACAAGCAGTACATGGGTCATCGGTTCATCGAACTTCGTGCACTTAGCAAGACGGCGATGGTGGAGGAGTATAACCGACAGCAGCAGAAGTTCGGCGGAACTCCACTGCCGGGCGGCAGATCCAACTCCGAGCGCCCGAAACAAGGATCGGGATCAGGATCGGTAGCGTCATCTGAAGCCCTCCTCTCCATGCAGAACCTGCACTTTGACACCCAGCTGGAGGACATCCTGGAGTTCTTCTCCGGGTACCATCCGATTGTGAGCTCCATCAAGTTGCAGTACAAGGACCAGCATCCGACTGGCGATGGACTGGTGGGGTTCCCGACCGTACAGGAGGCTGAGTCGGCCCTTTGCAACAAGAACCATTACCTGCTGTTGGGTAGACCAGTGACCCTCAGCTGGGCAAAGAACTGACCTCTGCAGGTAATCATGTGTCACATTCTTTAAATTCAGACTTGTGAGACTCTAGTTGTGGACTTGTACTCAAGTCGCGGACTCCAGTCCGGATCTGTGGACTTGGACTTTGAACTGTAGGACTTGATTGGACTTGTGTGAGCCGATAAGCGCAGTTATGTCGTTGTTCTGATTGTATTTGTTTAATTTTAACAACATTGTTAACAACTTGACATAATCTTTTAGTCAGTTAAGTATTGTAACAACTGATATTGTTTGTACTTCGACCTTTCGTGATGTGCTCTTATCTCTTCATGACTTGGACAAGAGTCAATGAAGAACTGGGTGCTTTGGGGCTGAGTTTTCAGGACTTGACTCCAACAAGTCTGTCAATGTTGCATTTGACAGTGCTGATTAGGTGATGGGAATGGATTGTTTCTAGCTAGCCAGTCGGCAAGTTTATCAATGGTTCTCTGCATCTCACTTAATAAGGGCGGAAAATGAGTCGGTTCTACAGACGTAAGTGGCCATTATGGTAGTAAGCAAGAACAGTTAGAGTGTCTTAAATGATATTGTCACTGTACAGTATTATATCCGGAAAAGTAGCTACAGTTGAAAAACTAGCTGACTTTTGCACGGGACTCTTAGCACCATAAATCGAACAACTTTATTCGAATTTAAGCACATCAAGACTGTGACTTGGATGTCTCGTACGTCTCAGTGCATTTGAAACATAAGACATGTGGACATGTGGATCGATCTCTGCTGTTCTCAGACTGCGTCTCAGAGCCGCCCACCTCAAAACTGGTTATATTGCAGAACTAGATAGCTGTAGCTTAAGTGGAGTAGAGGGCGAACATCGACAAATGTATTCACACACTGACACACACACTGAGAATTATATAGTAGATACATACTGGACTTAGTTCTGTTACCACCTTAAATTCTGTCAAATGATCCCGTTTCTCTTGATGTGACTTGACATTTGTGCTCCTCACAGCTGGCGTTTAAGATCTGATCATACAGCTCTGCTGGAAGTGAGACCATTGACTCCAATTCCTGGAATGTGCTGCCCAAATTCCTCAGCTTTGCATAGTCTAATTGTCTTGTGTTGTCTGTTGAGCTATCGTTGCTCCAATGGTTTGACCGCACAATGAATGAGGACTGTCTACTGACTCATGTCTTCCGCTGTCCAGTGTCACCCCAGCCACGCCTTGATGTTATCATCAGCCAGATCCTGTGTGGTCTTCCTTTCTTGTATGCTCCTGACAATGTCCCTTGTATGACCTATTTCTTCCAGTTCCAGACAGTTACCTAATTGTTTCCTCATGATGTGACCATGCCAACTTCCTCGATTTTATGCTATTTAATAGTTCCCTGACTGCACCTGCTTTATTTAGAACCCATTCATTTGTTTTCTTTACATAGTCTAATATGGGTTCTTTTTCACCGACACTGATATCATTTTGGCTGCTGGGAGCCATACTGCTTTTGAGCCAGACACCTTAGACACATCGATATCGTGGTTTATCTGATGGTCAAGGTGGCTTGGGAAACAGCTGTTGTGCTAAGAGGACACATCGAGAAGACTAGCCTCGTACCTTGGACAAGCTGTGTTAAACCGGTGTATTTGCTGGGGGAGGAGATGCAGTGTGTGTGTGTCAAGGGATGTCAGCGTTACTGGATACCAGAATGGGTGAGGTACGAAGACATGATGAAGTCTATAGGACGGGGGCATTTCTAGTTCAAGATCACAGACATAGCAAGAGGGCTCTGTTACTTTCCTTGGAGTTGGAAATTAGATTCACCAGCTTGTTGTCAGAAGGAGCTGCGCCCTAGTGGTAGGATGTGTGAGTAAGATATGTGCACTTGCACAGTTGTCGAGTGTGCAGTTTTCTTGTTCGTAATTATTTTCCTTAATTTTTTCCTCATTTAAGACGTAATGACCCAAAACGAATGAGTTTAGGACTACTTAAGATGTTTTTGTTTCGCTGAGACTTGGCGCATTTTGACTTTCTGTTTAACTGTGTCATATAACTACACTTACTTACTTACTTATAACTTCGTAATCGACGTACGACTGTTAAGTTTGGATAATATTTGACTTTGTCAGTAGCTACCTTTACGACTGGGCTGGGTAGTGGCTGGGTATCTGGGTGAATTTTTGGTTGGATACTCATATGGTGAAGTTGCTGCTTTGTATACATTGAGCCTGGTTAGTAGTGGGATGGGTGAACCATCTATTGTAGGTACAGGGTGGCAACTCACCTGGAAAACCTGGAAGCCAGGGAATTTAAGAGCGGTCAGGGAAAAGGAGGAAAGTCATTGAGAAGTCGGGAAATGTGTTCTTGCATGTGGTCAGATACCATGAGTATTGTTCTTGACACAAAATAGGCTTTTTTTACTAGATCAAGTTTTGCATATAAAACATAGTTGTCATAGTTATGAGAGGGTATATGAGTATCGCAGTCAGAAGTGACATGCATTTCGTTTCGTATCGCTACTGTTGCAAGGGTCGATACTCCGTAAATAGTCACTTGAAATTGTGGGAAAAGTCAGGGAATTTGATAATGACTGCAGAGTGGGCAACCTGTAGGTGAACTATCTTAATACATAACTTACCAGTAACCGTGGAGGTCAAGTCCATCTTCTGATGTTGCAAGGTCAGCTAAGAGCTGTGACCTATGCAAATGGATCATACATATATGGCAGTTCATGCATGAGGTGTTGTCTACCAGCCACAATGTTGAACGTTTTCTTCTGAGTCTGTTGGTCAGACTCAGAATGCGAGACGTCGTCGGCATGGCTGCAGGCTGGAAGGAGGAAGAGGTGTGAAGAGGACCGTACCAGTATCCACTCCTGTCTGGCACTGAAATCTAAGGCCCATGACACACGCTTCGGAAACCAGTGTCATAAATCCACTCCATTTTATGGCACCAATTTCTGATATGTGTGATGTGCGCAGATCTCGGGCCGGATTCTTTTGGTACCAGATTCCGGCGCCGATTTCAACACTGTTCTTACCAGAAAGTGACTGAAATGATGTCTTACTACTAAGTCTTTCTTGGGGTTGCTAGGTTTTCAGGTCATTTCTTAGTGGTTCGTGTGTGTAAATTTTGTATATTGGTCAAACTGCATGAAATATAACCTGGTGCTGACTACTGATGACGGAGTGATAGCCTATGTAAGCAGGAAGTGCGCCAAGTAAGTGACTGCAGTCTCTGGGTGTTTTCAGTAAGTTGGTTTGGGATTTTTGACAGTCCTCGGTGGCAACACTGCCTCAAAGTAGGCTGTCTCTTTCCCATCCCTTCAAGATTTATGTGAACAGAAGAACTACAAAAAGGCTGCAGTCTGATGTTGCAGTTTTCTTGTAGAAAACCAGATGCAGTGATCAGTTTTGGTTCAGATCGATGCGTGGTAAATGACTGGGAATAACTGAACTTCTGCCTCTTCCTGTTGGTGATTGTGACTCACCCCGAACAGTTTGACAGCGATGTGGACGCACCCTGTGTGCGACACGACTTTGCCGTCGGTTCAACCGTTTGGCCAGGGTGAAGTAGTGTTGCTGCCAGTGCGCCTGTCGAGGGCGCGAGTTGTCAAAAACAGCAGCGCCGTCGATGTCTCGGCGTCAACTGAGGTCAGAAGATGGGAGGGAGAGGTGGGGAGCGGGGTGTGTCCCCTCCACGCCGGAAGAGAAGTCTTTAACTGGCTTTTTATACAGCTGTGTTTTAGATTATAAACAAAACTGCGCTGCGAATAGGGGGAGGGATAGGGTGCCAGGCCTGTGACATTTTTGTTATTGGAATGGTTTTAACTCTTTGACGCCCATTGTTGCCATATGGGTACAGCTATAGAGCATCCTGTGCCAGACCGGGTTAAGCCGGTCATTTGTAATTTTGACATCCAGGCACTCTCACGCTCATGGCTGAGCGTGAGAGTGTCCAGATGTCAAAAATTGCAAATGATGGCTCAACCCGGTCTGGCACAGGATGCTCTATAGCTGTACCCATATGGCAACAGTGGGTGTGAAAGGGTTAAAAACCATACACTAAGCCGGGATACCTTTGGGGTTGGAAATTAGACCAACAGGGAGGGTGTCAAATTAGCGGGGGCTCAGACCCCACCCCCTCGTTAACCCGCACCCCGTGACTGTGGATTTATGTGCTATGTTGCTGTCTGTAGGTTGATGAATCGGTGCGAGAAAGTGGCACTTGGCTTTGAAACCTCAACAGTTTATCCGCCATTCATCACATTACCGCGATGAACTTGTCTGACGATTTCTTCGACTGTTACGCGGACAACGCGCGGATTCTCAGCGTGGCGCGGCGTGTTGATGTTGTATATAGTACAGTTGTGTCGTTCGAACGGAGAGCCGACCCAATGGCATAATATTCCATTGTCTCGCATATTTATTTAGTTGATCGATGCAAAAATGCTGGCGGCATCTCGCGAGTAAAATTAAGTCACCCGAAACTCAGTTCCATCGGGGCATTGGTCCGTTCCGTTTGCACCAAAAACGATTCCCCGAACAAGAATTATTAATGCTGTACATACTTGACCAGCTTATTTATCTGTGACGATTGTATTGTATTCTCTGAAGGGATGGGAGGTGTGATACAAGACCCGTAGTCCTACTCTACGTACTGGGCACGGAGGCTTCATTAGCCAATCCCACTGCTTGAACTCCCAAAATAATCGTCGACCCCCTGAGGAGTGAGGACGGGTGTTCCAGACCCCCAGGAAATGAACAATGGGTGTCTGTGTCCACAGGAAGTTTCTGTTTGTGTGCTTTCGTGCACATGATATTGTGATCTAATGCTGTAACTGCCATGTCAGCAAGTCTGATGCAGCCCTATACTGTGCTTGGTCAGGATCCGAAGTCCTTGATTTTTTGGTACTCAGCTCAGACCCCCTTTCCCCACAAAGGTATCAAAAGCTGGACGCTACTGTACACCCAACCTCTATTGACTAACTCAATAAGATTATTTTCTTGTGTAATATCTGCATGCATGTTGTAGTATTGTAACACGGTGAGGTGAGCATGGTTATACTGAGGCCTGTCTGGATGACTAACCACCCTCCTTTAGTGCTTTGACACTGTTGGTTGGGTCATCAGACCTGTAAAAACCGTCGGCCGTATAACCTATATTGTGTTGGCGCAGACGTAAAACC